>Ga0209208_10008558_pt1 | contig 13617 bp, 9 predicted proteins | sample S1TSphfallax_3_FD_187694 | JGI IMG/M metagenome (GOLD analysis project Ga0209208, IMG submission 187694) | Host-associated microbial communities from peat moss isolated from Minnesota, USA - S1T2_Fd - Sphagnum fallax MG (SPAdes) (version 2) | ecosystem: Host-associated > Plants > Peat moss >...
GAAGGCTCACTCCCTCACACTCTCCTACACTCCCGGGAGTCTCTGATGTGACTCCCGGGCTTCCTCTTGGCCCGCACCCTTGCAACCCCTTTGCCTTGGTCGCGAGCCCAAAGCTAGGGTTGCGACAGTTGTAATGTGTGGAAAAAATGAGGAATTCCCAAGTGCAACAACACATTGAAGAGTCATCGTGGCCTATGCATGTTGTCAATAATAAGAAATAAACATCATGGGAACAAAAAAAAAAATCATTAATGATGGATTATAGTGGCTTGAACACAAAAAATTAAAAAGGAATTAAAACAAGAATATGACATATGTGAACATTAGACACCATCTTCTAATGGATAAAATTCATTCATAATGTTCATCCATAACTCTTAGTTAAATTTTAGTTAAATTTGAATTAAGTTCTAAATAAGTGTTAGTTAAGTTATAATTAACTCCTAATTAATTCCCAGTTAAATCACAATTAATTTCAAATTAACTCTAGTTAGCTCTCAATCAACTTCGAGTTAAATCGAAGTTAACTTTCAGGTAATTTTTTATTATTTCATAATTGATTTTCAATTAGGAAAATTTTTAAGAAACTTATTTATTTGATGCACATATAAAAACCTCATTAGAAGCTTCCTTGAACTAGGTCCTCAAAAGGGTATAAACAGAATTAGGACCCTTCATTTTAAAAAAATTGTTCAACACCAATTTTAGACACAATCTTACACCATAGTCTTGTCATGTTCTTTTCATGTTCATGTTTGCATATGTTAACATAATAAAGATTTATATTCATGTTTGTCTTGCACATCTTGTGTTCTTATTCTTAGTTCTTGTGTTTTTGTTTTTGAATCAGATAATCTTATTTTGTTCCTTGTTTGAAAATTAGACTTAGACCTTTCGTTTAGCCTTTGTTCCTATGGTTTTTCATGTCCTTGACAAAGAATGAAAACAACCATAAGTCTTTTTAGCAAAGGGAATGAAATCATTTTTTGACGCACATTTTGCATATGATCATGTTTCTTCTTGACCAACAATTATCAATGTGTGTGTTATCACGGATGATGCACATTACACCATATATGAAGAGGTCGAATTGGTTATAACAACATTTGCTAAAGTTCAAAAACCATATCTAAAGATAAGAATATCGATTCACTACCAAGTGTGGCAAGTGAAAACATGGAAAACCTTTTTGTATACATATCTTCCACTTTTTAAAATTATAGTTGCAATAGTATCCTAAAAAGTATCATGGGTTGTAGTGTGTTCACTCTTACATGAACATCAAAACAAATGGATACCTAAATCATAAATGGTATGTCCACATTAACAATGTGAAAGATGTGCAACTATAGGATGTGGCAAGCCAAAGTGGGATTGTAATGTTGTAAATAAATGGATTGAAGACAAACAAAATGCAAGTGTGGTAAAATGAATTGATAACTAAGCGTTCATGTTATAATTGTACAAGATTAAAGATGTGTTCACATGGCATTTGAAGGAACATGGGCGTTGGGCATAACAGAACAAAAACATTGTAAAGGATATTTGTGAATTTGGAAGCATAGGGAATCTAATTATGATGTTGAAATCCTCTTAAAGTGCATTTATGATAAAGGATTTCACAAATGACATAAAGCCCTTTAGTGCACCTAGAATATAAAAACATGTGTCAAATGTAAAAAAATCTTATGGATGGGTGTAATTCCTAAGAAAACCAAGCTACAAATGTCACTAGCTAAATGGAAAGTCCTACGGTTACAAATTTTGCATACAATTGTAAAAAAAAAGTACCACATTTGAGATAGGACTTACAATATGCATATCATTGGTGAATGAGAAAAAAAACATAAGGTGGGTTGCTACAACATGATGAAAATATGTTAAAACGAACAACATTATACTCAAAGGATCCCTTGTCATGTACTAAACTTGAACAAAAGGACTATGAGATCCCTATATCAAGAAGCTTACAAAAAATATAGTGAAGATGGGCATGCATAAAATTGTCAAACAAATGAAAAAAACTAATCCAAAATACCAATAAAAGACCACAAACTCATGAAAGATGGCTATTAGTGATGCATGATGAGCATTGCTAGGTGGGCAAAGGAAATATAAACTTATCATTTCCAATGTTTTTTTTGTTGAATGAAATTGTTTTTTTTTGGGGGGACTTAAAATGTGAACTAACAAATCCCACAAAGGAATTTTTTTTTTCCCTCCCCCATTTGCAAAATTATAATGTCATGATGATGAAAACAACAAACCACATGTCACCCTCTCGCCCCCTTGAGAAAGTGACAATGTGCACAACCCTCACCTAGGATCAACATGGATCGTTAGATCTAAGGCTTGTAATCCATCGATTTTGCAACCCTAACACTAGGTCGAAATCTCATTTTGCCATGCCTAGACTCTTGTAACTACTAATTACTAACATTGTGAATTTTAGATCTTGAAGCTTTCAATGAAAAGGAGTGTTGGGACTTGACAACTTGGCATTTCAACTTGTTTTCATTAATGAAAGTAGTTCATCTTGAAACTTTGTTGTTAGGACTTAGTGATGACTCATTGAGTAGTGAGTTAGTGATTGGTAGTGATACAATTAATAGTGGATTAAAGTTGTGTTTTGAAAATTGTTGGAGGCTAAAATAATGAGTTCAAAACTCTCAACTTGAAATTAGACCCTTGCACATTCCAAAAAAAATCCTAAACCTTTAAAGCTCAAGTGCACTTGTGTTTTTCATTTCACTTCCTATAACTTTTGTTCAAATGATTTTTTTTCTTTGTTGTCTTGATGTGTGTTTGTTGAGGTTTTGCATTGCAACTATGTGTGTAATGTGTATTGTGTGCATTATGTACGTTGTGCGTGATAGTTGCAACATCCATCCAATGCAAGTGATTTCAGGTTTTGTTTCATTGTAATTAATGTAGGTATTCTTATTTCAATGTAGGTGATTTCAAATTTTTGGTTACTAGTGCGATATTTGGATTTATGTGGCAAGCTATTTTTCACCATGCCATCATCGTGCATCGGTCATAATCTTACAAAAAAATTAGGTAGGAATTTTGATCTTGACCAATGTTTGAATTAGGGTTTTTTTGTTTCAAGCTATGAATGTGCTAGTCTTCTTTAGAGCAGGCTCCTCTAATGTTATCGAGTAATTTCAACTTTAAGTATTTCTTTAGTGTTTGAATCCCCACAAAAATCTCATACCCCCCACAACTAGCCTTGTTTCTTGCATTATACTTGAATCAAACAACACTAGTGAACAAAGAAACTTTCTTCATGGCCTTAAATTACAATCTTCTTCACTTGAAATATTTGTTGTAGATACATATGTTATGTTTGATATTGTTGTCATAAATGTTGATGATGAATGTGTTCCTCCTTTCAAAAAACCTAAAAAGGTTGTTGTTGATGTTACCTACAAATTTTGAGAAATTTGGGCTATGAAAATGCCATGGGTAGAGCCCATTTTTAATGAGGTTGGGTTGGTTTCTATTGTGAAATGTCTTGTTTGTACTAGAATTGAAAGGAAGGAAAAAAAAATTGGTTGCTAAGTGGGATTTTATTGTTAAACATGCATGTAAGAAGAAGGGTTGTGATGGTAATTGGATCATGGATTTAAAATGTATGCATGTTAAAAATGAAATTTCTTATGCTCAACTTTTTACAACCAGTATCCTCTAGTAGCTAAGTAGTGGTCAAGTAATGGAGGACAAATAAAAACTTGTTTAATTTGCAATTGTTTTCAACTTGTTGAATAAAGGTAAATTAATGACTAACTATGAGGATTTCCATCCCTTGTATGAGTTTCTGAAACTTCAATCTAATCCAAGGAATAGTAGCCTAATGGGGTTGGTTGGGAAATTATAGAATACATACACAATGAAGTTATAAAGGCTACTAAACTTGTTGTCCAAAATTCTAACTTTATTTTTTTTACCTATGATGAGGTCACAACCATGGATAACACAAGTTGGGCAAGTGTGCATGGCTACATTATGCAAGATTGGTGTCTGATACCATTATTGTTGAATGTGTAGCACATGTTTTATGGATTTAATGTTAATAACCTGAATTTCCTAATCATGAATTCCTTGATGACACAAGGAGATCTAAAGCAAAAAGACTTAGCTTCAAAGCTAGTGTGTTTCAATGTTAATGGGGTTAACACCTTCCAAGGCCTTAGATCAAGAGTGACAATCTGTTCCATTTTGTTATATGTGTGCATTGTATGGCACATCAAACCAATCTTGTGGTACAAACCTTCTCAAACCTACCTTTGGTTTCTCACATTGAAATTCTTTTATAATGTTAGTATGGTTATTTTAATCATAGCCCCAAAAGGTATTTGGAGTTTGCCAAAGTGGCAAAGATTATGGAAACTAAAGGCAACAAAATTTTGCAAAACATTAAGACAAGATGGATATCTATGATTAGTTTTATTGAATGTGTTTTGTTTGAATATTGCACTCTTCTCATGAAAGTGGCATTGAATGCACCCATAATACCTTTTGCCAAATCTAATTTGTCTTTGCTAACTAATGTGGAAACCTTGTTGGGCTTGAATGTAGCGATGTTGATGTTAAAGGCAATACATTCCTTGATTAAATTTACACAATTAAGGGATGTTTTTGTTTATGATTTCATAACAGTAGCGAAGATATGCGAAGGGGATGTGTATCACATGTTTTGTGACAAGCAATTTTCTTTTGAAGATAATGTGTTCAATAATTTCGTGCCTTCATCAATCTTGGTTATGAAAGCATCAATTTTTGTTGGATTACAAATCTGAACACCAAAATCGATCATTTGGCATTTGAGTTTGTTGGGCAACTCATGTGGGCAACATCTTTAGATTAGATCAGTGCATCAATTTTTGTTCCAAGGGAGATATATGGAAAGGTTGTTGCATTTGTGAAGCAACAATGTCAAGAAATTGCCATTTAGCTTATTGCTAAATTACAAGGCTAATTCCCTACGCAAGATTTTACAAATGCATTGGGTATTATTTGCTCATGATATTGGCTACAACCAGAATGTGAAAAAAGCTTTAGGGTTTAGGGTTTTAAAACCTCTTAATGTCAACCCAATCACTAAGTTGTGGAGAACCCTTACATCCTTCCAAATGTTGGAAAATAAAGTCCCAAAATATATCAAGCTAGTTGAACTTGTTGGTGTGCAAATAATTGGTTCTATTGAAAATAAACGTTGATCTTCATGAAAAAAAATTTATGGAATCGATTAACCATGCATAAGGGAGTTTGTCATTCACATGTTCAGCTGGAAGTTCTTCACTTTGCAGAACTTTCCTTTTGGAGCAATTATTCAAAATTGGAAGAACAACAAAATTCGTTATATAGTGCAAAAAGTTGAGGCTTGAACTGCTACTAACTTGCAAGCAATTTTTTCCCTTTGTATCCTTCCTAGTACCTATCTCTTTTTCATTTCTGAGACTTGTTTGGCATTTGGATTTTTGGATAATGGATAGTAACAAGGGCATTGGGTGTTGTTAAGATGATTTGGAATTTTAATCTGGCTTGCAGCACAGCAACAACCAGTTGGTTGTATTCTGATTGGCAAAGTGAAGGTATTTCCCTTTGTTTCCACAATCTATGGTTCTTTGGAATCTACATCCAACCCCTTTCTTTGGGCTCACAAGGATTTTTCTTTGCATTCTATCAAGCTCCAGAACAGACTGCCATGTAGCAAACTTAGCTCAAACTGAAAACTCAGAAAAAAAAAAAAAAAAAAAAAACACTGATCATCTCCATCAACAATCTGGACCCTGGTTGTAAGAACACCGTAAGCTTTTCAGTCAGTGAATCTCAGTAGTCAGGTGGTCTCAGGACATTAGAATTTTTTCCTGCACACCATTCTGTCTTTAAGGTTGCACTGGAGAAAGAACCCCTGGATTTACATCCACTATCCTTTTCTCAGGGGGAGCTGCAAGGAAATTGTGAATGCGTCTTGGGGTTGCACTTGAGAATGAACCGCTGAATTTGATCCACTATCCATTTCTCAGGGTGAGCTGCAAGGAAGTTGTCAATGTGTGTATGTGTGTAGCCTAGTAATGTATCTGCTTGTGAAATATGGGATTTGCTTGTGCAGATACTTAGGATCTTCAAATTCAGGACTGTCAGGAGAAAAAGTTGACCTTGTGAAAATTTGCCATATTAAAATTGGGTCATCCTTTATCCGGGGTACGTGTGAGACCAATATTTAAATTTAGCACACCGTAGGGGGACCGGTGTTTTTTAAATTATTTTTTAATGCAGCCAAAATAGTGATCATCCATAGGAAGATGTCAAAAAAAATTGGTAATCATCGTAGGAAGATTTAGTCAAATCTGGCTATAAACCAAATTATGAGGGACAAATCTTAGTCATCCCTGTCTATTTTTTTACTACATGATGAGAACAAAATCTAAAATTCTGACATTTTTTTTCACTTCAGGCTATTGAAACACTCAAAATCCACTTAATTTTCAATTTTTTGATTTAAAAATTGTCTTCTTGGTGAAATTTCACCAGTAGCAAAAAATGCTGAGGGATACCAGACCATGGTTTTTTTTCTTTTTTTCCAAATTCCGTAAGTACGTCCACTGGCAAGGATCCCCAGCATTAAATGGAAACTGTCCTAGGTGGGCTGTTGCATTTTTTCAAAAGTGCTGCTACAAGTGGCAAGTGGGGAGAAAAAACACTGTACTGGACTAGTTGAAAACTCACTGCATAAGAGAAAACAGCTGCGGCCATGGAATCTTATAAGAAACTTAAATCTCCCAGTTGCATCAGACTATATCTACATGGACTGTCCCAGTTGCATGAGATCATACATGGACCGACCGTCGAATATGATAATGAACTTAAAACTCCCCCAGTTGGATCAGAGCCTACAATAATAATATGGCCCTTCCACGCAACGCTCGTTGTCACCAAACTCGCACGTACACCACAACGCTTAAAAAAAAAGCTGTAAAATTTATACATGCAAAGACTGTTTGTCACTGACACACAATTGCATGATCAAATCAGCAAAAGAGGATTAGGGTTTTGAAGGTGGGTGGGTGGTTCATTCTTTCTGCTACAAGGAAAAAATAGCAAGCAGCTAGCTATAGCTCTGCTCCTGCAGATACAGGGTTAAATTTGTATATAACATAGTTTTGTTGTTGTAAGTCCTCACGTGAAGTGGGGCGCAGTGATCTATGGTGGAAAATCATTACAGGACGATTTAGAGTTCAGAAGTGATCAGATTTGAGAACCTTGTGACCTGACACAACAATCAAAGCGTTTCATCAGCACCACCTCACGTTTTTTCTCTAGGGAAATGCGAACCCCTTAGCTTCTGACAGTTTCTGCTCACTCGAATCTGATTAGGGTTTGTTTATAAATAGTATTCTGGGACATGACAAGCTGTAGTTCTCTGGCAGATCTGGCCTTTTCTTTCTTAAAACCCTGGGATCCATTGTAGGGATACTTACTACCCAGCACCCACCATTGCGCACCTATCCATTCACTGGAAACCCCTAATGTCGACTCACTTGTGGATTGAACCACAACTGAATTACCAAGGTGTTGACACCTTGTTAACCAATGGTGTAAAACCCTCCTACTTTCTTCACTTCTACTACAAGCTTTGTAGATGGAAGTGATCAGATTTTTAGTAGCCACCTATGAAGTGGATAGGGGATGTAGAAGATTACTCTTAACTATTTGATTTGGTGTGGGGTGGGTGAAGACGCTTTACCCAGCACCCAGAAGTGCACTATCCACCGGAAAGCCCTTATGAGGCAGTTCTGGATTGAACCACAACTGAGTTACCAAGGTTCCATGCACATTATTAACCAATCCTGTAAATAGTCATACTTTCCCCCTTCCCCCTACCTAGGTAACTAGTAACTACCTATGTGAGGGCATTTTAGGAAGTGTACATGCTGGTTTCCTTTTACTGCTGTGGGTGCAGGTGCCCTTACCCAGCACCCAGCAGTGCACTATCCTATGGAAACCCCTTATGACTCAGTTGTGGATTGAACCAGTGTGTCCAGTTCTAACTTTTCAGTGGTGGATTGAACCACAACTGAGTTACCAAGGTTACACTTTGCTAACTAATCCTGTAAACACTGCTACTTCCCTCCTTACCTACCTAGATAGAGCTACTACGTATGGGAGTAAGTATGTATTGTAGATGAGTAGGTAGGGAATAGTGACTATGTATGAAAATAAAATAATGAAGACACTTGGTGACTACTAAGTATGTGGATGCATGTGAATGGTTAGTACATAGGTAACCACTGTGGTTAACTATGGGGCAGGAATATAATGAAATTTTATTTTCCTCTCCAAACACCATTCATCCTGCATGGGTGCATTGGTTGGATCCTGGTTCACTCTGGCCCAATTGTAGTCTTGATTGGCTGATGAGATAAGTATATACATCCCTTATATCACGAAAACCAAGAGGGCATATCTGAGGCTTGAGCTCACGTTCCAACCAAGGACTCCCCATGTTGCACTACAAGAGCACATTACAATTAGACGGCCTTTGGTCCCTTCACGTAGAAGGATGGAACCAGCTGGCCCTTGCAACAAAAGCATTCCTAGGCTCTTCATTCCTATTATCCAAATTCTGACTTGTTTGAAGATCTCAAAAAAATTCAACTTGTATGCATAATAAACTATAAACGACCAATGAGTGCTAGCATATTTGTTTCTTCAGTTGTTAAAGGTCACAACAAGGAGCCACAAGAAGCCATGAGACAGCTGTAGAGCACCATTTTTGGTCAAGCTTTCATAATACCCAATCATAGCATAGAATTTTAGATTAAGGTAGGATATTCTATTGATTGAAAACCAAATATACAAATCTGGCAAAAAAAAACTCCTCACTTTTTGGCAACTAAAAACCCTCCAAAATCATTTTTCAAGTTTCAAATTTTAATTTCGCTTTTGCTTTTCGACAAATTTTTGGCAGTAAAGAAAACTTTGATTCTCACACTCTTGGATTGTGTCCAAGATACAATAGAGGTGAGAAGAAATTTGTTCAAGTCGGCTAGCACAGTGGACGTTAGACCAATGTTTGCAAGATTTTTATTTTAGGCAAGTTTAGGTCTAAGTTCTAGGTCAGGTTTTAGGCTATTTAGTCTAGAGGTTCAGTGTTTTGCTAGAACCATCATTGGAACTCGATCAGGAAATGAGCCTTTATTAAAAACCGATTTAGAACCTGGATCAAGGATGCTATCTGTTTTTTAACAAGTTTAGAATCTCTAGTTAATTAAATACATCACCAAAAATAAATCAAAACCTAACCCTACCCTTTACGCAAGTAGTTAGTTTTAATTGGTTGTCCACAATTAACATTACATAATCTTAATCTTGGATTATCCTAGACTAGTTGATCAATTAATACTACAGAATGTTTAGTTGTGTGTAAAAGAGGTGTAACCAGACCTAATCTTAAACTAGACTAAGCTCCAATTTTGTTTAGAAAATATCAAAACCAAAGTTCTTTTTAAGTCAACCACAAAAGAATGCTAGTTTAAACATGGTACCATCAGAATCCAATTGTCATGATTGCCATTTTTAACCTTTTTTCATGAGAAGTCTTGTCAACACAAACTACACAAGTTTGAGGGGGTGACAACTCTCCTAACCTTGAAGGAATATATATGTTAATACTATAATTACACATGAAATTAGGTGGCCATTTTCCTTCTATGGGAAGTTGATTCACTTCGAAATAACAACTTTCTTTAATGGAACTTGATGAGAAAATTTTGACATGAAATGTTGAAAAAATACTAATGATTTGCATTCAATTGCCAATAATTTACAAACCTCCAAAAACAAATGAACAAATGGAATTTCAGGTGTTGCACAAGACAATTTATGAGTCATATTCCATCTGATCAACTATGAACAACAAAAGGAAGAATTTGACAACTTTTGGTGCCCCTTTTCGCACATCCAAAATATGTTCAAAGTCATTTTTCTGGAATTAAATTCATTATATTCCACTTTACTTTTTAATATTAAGATGCTATATTTATCTTCAATCTAACTTTATAAGTTGATTCAAGAACTCTTGACTTTTTTTCAGATTGGAGAAAGATCATTGTGTTTAAACTTTAGTTTAAGTCATGCAATTTATCCAGTTGCATAACTAGGTTGGCCATAGTACATCATGTTAACACTTCAAGTGAAGCACCCTAGGTTGAAAATTATTTTAGGGTGGGCTATCTCCCAGGAGGATGGAACTACAAACAAAAAATGTATAAGGTAGGTATACAAATAACCACATTTGTAAGAACAAATTTATGATTCCTAAAATAAAATGCATGTGAAAGTTTATATTTGTGTAAATGCACTATAACATTAATTTTCGTTAATTTTCAATTTGACATCCAACAAAAAGATAGTACTTAATTGTGCATTCTTTATATTTTGCACAAAAGGGAGTTTGACATGACAATCAACCCATCCCATAATGCAATTTCAATGAAACAATCACAATGTCTTTTTTGGTAACAAATCTAAGCAAACAATGATTAGTTGCATTTGAACAATATTATTTCAATTGTCAAAGTATTAGATTTCGAAGCCATTTAATTGCAATATCAATGGAGCTTAAATATGTTGTTAGGGGGCAAAAGAAAATATAATGAATTTTTAATTTAAATCCTTGGAAATTTACTTGAAAAATAGATAGACAAACCTATGAAGAAATTATTATAGATTTAATGTTTTATTTGAATAATTAAAAATATATAGTTCTTAAAATTGTATTTCAAGTCATATTTTGTTTCAAGTGTGTGTCAGATATGTTTTGACAAAAAGAAAGTGAATTTTTAAAAAAAAATTAAGAACCTAAATTGTATTATTGCCTGAGAGTTGGTTGCCATCTAGTGCTAATTTTTGAATGTTGGTCCCAGGTGACTTTAAAGATTGCTCCACATTCAACACCAGAGGGCAAAAGGAAGCCTGATGGTAGGCCTAAAGATAGGTTGATTTAAAGGATAACTCTATTAGCCAACAAGCATTTGCTCAAATTACCTTTCTTGAATATCCTTTCCAAATTCAAACTTTTCATGGTCAAATTCATGTTGGCTTGTATTTACTCCTTCCAATATCTTATGACCACTATCAAATGAAAAAATGCCATGTTATTTTAATCCATTTATTTTAGTTAGTGGTTTTGAAACTAATAATATATGGTTCCAAAACCAACACCAATTAGATATATTTTAGTTACTTTTAAACAAAATCTTGATACAACAATAATTGGTGATTGTTTAAATCCATTCACCCATAGGTAGCACGACAACCAATAATAGAAATGTCATCCACCATTTGCACAAGGATTAACCATTGAATATGCACTTGGTCAAAGTGAGTTGACCCTATCATTTGGTCATTGACCCCATATAGTTATTAGCAAAGTAACATTAAGCCTTTTATCATAGTATCTTTACCATTTCGAATAAACTAATTTTTTTTTGGTTTTGCCGAATTTTTTAAAGATTATTTATGATTTGTGCCGAAATTTTAATAAAATCAAAATTTGAACCGTCAAGTCTGAACTGCAGTCCTTCCAGGACCAAGACTTACAACTGAGTCAATATAGACACACTAGACTATTCCATAACTCTAACAACAGCCTGTTTTTTTTTTGGTATAACCATAACTGCTGAAAATTGCAAAATTAAAAAACCAAGTGCCGAAGTTAATATTTAAAATTTTAATTAATTATTCGGCAACAAACTGCCGAAATGGTAAAGGCACTACAGTATAAGCCCCCTTAAGAATGCAGCTAGAACCTACAACATAGGGGAGTAGTTCATCCAGAGAAGTGGTTTTTCAGTCTCCCCTAATATCATGCATGGCTACCATCAAAAGTTTCTTTTTGCAATTGACCTAAGAAATAATAGATTATATATGTGGTTAAAATTGCACAAACACTTTAAACTCATGTTCCAAACTACTTTTTAGAACCTGGTTAGAAAAAAAAAAACAAAATGGACTTGAACTTTGGAACCCGTGTGTGTGGGAGCGGGGGGAGAGGGGTGGGACAGTTGGAGACCTAGTTGTACTCTCCAGAGACCAGGCTGCATTTTTTTCCAACCCAAATCCCAAATTTACTTGCACACTCAGCAAATTACTGAAAAATATTAAATTTGCAACGGTCTTCAATGCCAGCATAGTAAAGTACTGCCACATTCCTTTTTACCCTGTCTGCCCTTGGCCCTTTTGATATTTCCCTAAAAAATTGGGTGATGCCCAGAGACCTTTTGTACACATAACATGACATGTTATGGGTAGTAAAGAGTATATATGACATGTTAGGTGGCATGCTATATAGTGAACATGACATACCATGCTAATGTTCATAACCATGCTAAACATGTTATAACCATGGTCTTTTGTTGCATGTCTATCCTATAAGGGGAAAGGGCAAGTAGGGGAAAAACAAATGTGGCAGTACTTTCTGTACTACTGGCGTTAAAGACCCTTGGCCTATTTGACATTTTCTCAAATCACCTACCCATTTGATATGGTTTCATCATTCGGGACAGTTTGTTTTGAGCAATCTTTGTTTTTGCCAAAGTGGTGATCATCCATAGGAAGATGTTGAAAAAGTGATGTCATCCCTAGGAAGATTTAGCTAAAGCTCACTAAACCATGTATGAAATAATAATAAAAATTATTATTCATCCTTCTATATTTTTGGCCACATACTGAAACCAAATATATAAATCTGGCAAGTTTGACTATTCTTCCCCCCTCACTTCTGGCTACTGAAAATCTCTGAAATGACTTCATTTATGAATTTTGAATTTCACTTTATGGCGAAGTTACACCAAAATAAAAAAAGGCTGTATTTGAGTGCTTAGGATTTGAACAAGTGACAACATTTGGTAGAAATAGTTTGACACCATGATTATATTTGTTTGAATAGTATACTGGCAGTTGTTTGGAACTTTTCCCAGACTCTGAGTCATGGAACATGGCCAACCAAGCTTGTCCAAGGGAACTTCTGCAACCAAATGCCGCCCTCCTAAATGCCGAGTCATTAAAAGAACCCCATGTGTCAAAAGTTGGATTGTCTAAAGAATTTTGGTCATTGTATTGAAATGGTGTACTTGTATAGAGCCTCAATCTCTTGAACTGCATCCAATGTGGGTTTTGTTATCACGCATCTGACATTTGAAAGGAGGATTTGAATAGTCTCTATAGGAGTTGAATAGTCTTTACGTTTCAAAAAAAACCTAGAATTGAACTTGACCATTCTTCTAAAATCTAAGAACCGGCCAATACTGGTCTATAGTCTATACTTGCATGGGGACACAGAAGGTTCTGGACCTAGAACCTTCCTCAGTTTGAGAACCCCTGCAACACTGTAGCAAGCTGGTTCTAGTCCATATCAATTATCCTTTCCCTCACCAGTGCGCCCCCCCCCTCTCTGTGTGCATCTAGTATGTGGGTGTTGGTGAAGAAGGAGCCTCAATGATATGCGTGGGTCAGCTCACTGATGAGTGATGGAACATCATGATGAAAAATTCAGGCGGCGGAAGACAGATGCCAGGAATAGAGGGCACATTCCCACAAGGATTTGCC
>Ga0209208_10008559_pt1 | contig 13615 bp, 11 predicted proteins | sample S1TSphfallax_3_FD_187694 | JGI IMG/M metagenome (GOLD analysis project Ga0209208, IMG submission 187694) | Host-associated microbial communities from peat moss isolated from Minnesota, USA - S1T2_Fd - Sphagnum fallax MG (SPAdes) (version 2) | ecosystem: Host-associated > Plants > Peat moss >...
TCGAGGTTCTTGTCACATGAAATACACAAACTTGTGTAATGAAGAAAAAAAAAAAAAACCATCAGCACCAAAGTATTTAACTACAAGACCAAACCACAAATAAGTAAACTAAAATAAGTAAAGAAAGTAATTCAACCTTGTGAAAGTAACCTAGTTACTTTTGTACTCCAGTAATTAATGAAACCTAACTAGTTGAGTTTGAATTCTCAACACTCCCCCTCAAGCTCAAATCCACTTCTAATACACCAAACATTTGTCGAAACTTCTTTAGCTTGTCTATACTTAAAGCCTTTGTGAAAATGTCAGCAATTTGATCTTTAATACTGACATGAATAAGGTCAATTTCTTTTGCTATAACTTTTTTTGTAATAAAGTGGTAATGCACCTCAATGTGCTTTGTCGTAGCATGATAGACTAAGATGTTAGCAAGTAATATGCTACTGATGTTATCACAATAAATGATAACAGGAGCATCCATTGATTGTCCCAAATCTGAAAGTAGTTTTTGTAACCAAACTACTTCACAAACAGCAATTGTTGCACTTTTGTATTCTACCTCCGTGCTTGATAATGCAATTGTTGGTTGTTTCTTACTGCTCCAACTAACAGCACCACTTCCAAAAGAAAACATGAAACCACTGGTTGATCTTCTATCTAAAACATTGCCAGCCTAATCAGCATCCATGTATCCATGTACTTGTAACTAGCTTTTGGTTTCATAAAAAATTCCACACTACAAAGTATGTTTTATGTACCTTAGTATGTGCCTCACTGCATCCAAATGTGGCTTCCGTGGTGTTTGCATGAATTGACTCACCACTCCAACTACATACACTAGAAGAAAAACATGTATTTTTTTAGTAGTCTTTGCGACTAAATTTTAGTTACAAGAGACATTTTGCAACTAAAATCCCTTTAGTCGCCTAAGACAAGTCGCATGTGATAAATTAATCGCAAATGACAGAGGGTATTGTATGAAAAAAAAGTCAACAAATACATTTCATCCTTTGATTCCATTGTATACGTATTGTCACATGCGACTAAGATGCAACTATTTTGGTTACAATTGAAGGTAAATGATGTCTTACCACGTGTCTAAATATTTGATTATTTAAAATATTATTATTATTATTTTGAATCAATCTAGGACGTTCAATTCAAATACTTGGATGATCTTATATTATGACACGTGGCCCAATGTAAGTATGCCACGTGACATTAAAAATAATTTAATAAAAATATTAATATTAGGTTGGTAGGTACTTAAGTAGGTACATAAATAGGTGCCTACAAACTTAGGCTAATACCAACCTACCTAGTTAGGTAAAAAAATAAATAGGTAGGTTCTACTTTCCTAGGTTAAATACCTATTCATATAGGTAGGTATTTAGGTAAGTAGGTACATAGGTCGACCTAAATGGGTAGGTCAAACTAGGTACTTACTTAACTAGGTAGATAAATAGGTTGAGAAAGTAAATACTTTTAAAATGTGCATATATATATATTTTTTGTTGTGGGTTGAGCCTTTTGATTAGCTCATCCCATGTGCACAAATTTCTTAATGTGAAATTGATGACCACACCCCCTTGTTTATATAGTATTCAAAATAGGAATGAAGAACAAACAATATGGGATAAGTTTTGAAGTTGAAAGTTTTTGACAACTAAGTTGTAATTTCAAAACTTTCTCATGTCTTACTTTCTCAGTTTTAATTTTTTTTTAACAATTCAAGTACTAGATAATTTGAAAATCATTTAAATAATAGTGATTAAATATACATATATTTAAATTATAAAGTATACACTACAAATATTCAATATTCATTATCAATTACTTAAATAAGCAATAATTAATGTAAATTTAATTTAATGATTATAATTTAAATGTTAACTATTTTAAATATTTATGTTAAAATTATAAGTAATGAATTAACAATGGTTATTATAAAGTAAATTTTTACACAAATTTTTAAAAAATTATTATTCAACTAATTACATTACCTACTATATAATTACAGTTATTATTGTAAAAATAATTATAGGTCAAGTAAATTTTTTTCTTGGTAGTTATTAACTATAAATATAATAATTTGTTAAATATAACATTAATTTTCATTATTACTGTAAAATTACTATAATATTTATCATGGATGATTAATCACATATTCTTTTTTACTCATAATATTATATAGTAATCAGTAAAATCAATAAAACAATTGTTTTAATTACATCATATTTTTTAAAAACTTTAATTCAAGTTTGAAGTTATAAATTACAATGTGTGAATAATTATGTTCAATTAAAAAATAGTTATGCACATACTAATTAATTCATATCTGAAGTAATTAAAATGATTTTAAAGTAATGTCAAGTTAATTACATTAATTAATTTCTTCTAATATAGAAATATAAATTATATAATATAGAAATCTATGTTATAACAATAATTATTTAGTGTAATTTAGATTTAATAAACATAATCATTTAAAACTATTTATAAAAGTTATTTATTATGGATTGTAGTAGAAAAAACCCTTAAAACTCAATAAATAAGTTTTTGAATTCAAATATAAATTTAAGATTCCAAAATAATATTCAGAATTCAAATATCAATTTTTAGATTAAATAAGTTTTTTGAAGTTAAACAAAAAATTTCAGAATTGAAATGTCAATTTTCAGATTTGAATAATAATATTCAAAATTAAAAGATCCATTCTAAGACTCAATTAATAATTTTCTGAAGTGAAATATTAATTTCAAGAATCCAAAATAATAATTTGGAAATCAAATTTTAACTTTCAAGTTAAATAATTTCTTAAAATGTAAATTTAAGTCTTCAAAATTCAAACATCAAATTTCAAGTTCAAATAAAAATATTTAAAATCAAAATGTTGATTTTTAGACTCAATAAAGTTTTCTGAATTGAAATACTAATTTTTAGATTCGAAAATAATAATTTAGAATTCAAATATCAAGTTTTAGATCAAATAATTTTTTTGAATTTAAATAAAGAATTTCAGAACTGAAATGTCAATTTTCAAATTCAAGTAACAATATTCAAAATTGAAATGTCTATATTTAGACTCAGTTAACAATTTTCAGACTTAAAGTATTAATTTTGAAAATCCAAAATAAGAATTTGGAATTGAAATTTCAGGTTCAAATCAAATGATTATTAAAATTTAAATGCAAAATTTTCAGAGTTGAAACGTGAATTTTCATATTCGTATAAAAGTATTCAAAATAAAATGTCCATTTTTATAATCAATAATAATTTTGTGAATTGAAATACTAATTTTTGGATTCAAAAATATTAATTCAAAATTCAAATATCAATTTTTAGATCAAATAATCTTTTTTGAATTTAAAGTAAAAAATCATATTCAAATAAAAAATTTGAAATTCAAATAATGTTTTAAACAATTGAAATAACAATTTTCAAATTTGAATAAAAAATTCAAAATTCAAATATTAATTTTGAGATTCATTATATGAATAATATACACACGTATGCATATTATATATATATATAATTTTGGTACATACATTAAAATACACCCGTATGTCATTGTAGAAAACCTTTAGGATGTAAGTAGTTTGGTGATTATTACGACGAATGGGACATATCAACCTATTAATGGATGAAAATAAATGTAAAAATTGATCCAACCAATAGAATGAAATTTCTAATAGTTGCATCATAGTTATGAGAATAACCAAAATAGTTGAAATTTGGTCTTGTAGTTACAAATATCCCAAATCTAATTGCAAACGACTACAAGTCACATGTAGTCGTAAATGGAGTGGTTACATTTTGGCTGATTTCTATTAGTGATAACTCAAATCTGGCCTTGTGATGGTCATGTAAATCAAACTCCCCATTATGCGTCTATACATAGTGGTATCCTCCATAAGGTCTCCTTCATTTGCACTTAGCTTCACATTTTGCTCCAATGGAATTGAAATGGGTTTGCAACCTGTCATCCCATATTCACACAATTTGTTCAAGGCATATTGCCTTTGTAGTAACCATATCCCTTTGGGGGATTAGATTACCTCAATGCCAAGGAAGCAATGCAATTCTCCCAAATCCTTCATCTCAAACTTTTGCTTCAAAAGCTTCTTCAAATCAAAGATGTCTGCATCACTATCTCCTATGATAATCATCAACATAGATGACTATGACAACAATCCCATGATCTGTTTTTTTCACATATAGTGAAAATTTTGCATTAGATGTTTGAAATCCACTTGTGACAAGATACTGACCTATCTTATTTGACCAAACTCTAGATGCTTATTTCAAGCCATACAAAGCTTTCTTCAACCTACAAACCAAATTAGGTTGTGTTTGGTCCACATAACCTGGTGGTTGTTCCATGTGCACTTCTTCTTGTAAATCTCCATGAAGAAAAACATTCTTTACATCCATTTGATGTAAAGACCATCCTTTTGCTACTGCCATAGCAATGATTGCTTTTACAGTTGTCATTTTAGGAACTGGACTACAGGTTTCCTCATAATCTATGCCATAAGTTTGGGCATACCTTTGGTAACCAATCTTGCTTTGTATCTACTCACAAATCCATCTGCATTATGCTTGACTTTGTACACCCATTTGCACCCAATTACTTTCTTGTCCTTTGGTAAAGCTACCAACTCCCAAGTAGCATTAACATCCAATGCCACCATCTCTTCATTCATGGCATTATCCCATTTAGGATTTCCAACCGTGTATTCAAAACAAGTGGGTTTAACCTCTTGTATGACTCTCACCATGTATGCGTAATGATGAGCTACAAAGTCATCATATGTGAGTCTTTGTACAAGGTACTTGACTCGTGTGGATCTTCATACTCCATTGTTGTTGTCAAGAGTTTTCAAAGCTTTCTTGGCCATCCGAACTCCAAGAGTAGTAACTGAAGGGATTCTTCATTCTTCACCCACATTCTTCTCTGAATCACTTAACTCATCATCTACATGAGGATTCCTAGATGATGTTTGAGAACTACCATCTACAATGTTTGAAGATCTTATTCTTCCTTTCCATGGAATGTTACTAGACCCACTAATTGAGGACTCTTGTGGTCCACTAATTAATTGTGATTTTTGTTCCACATTTGATGGAACATCACCATTTTTAGCCTCTCCATCTTCTGCTATCTTTAATGGTGGGTACCAGCTAACCATCTCATCAAACACAACATCTCTATTCACTTGCAACTTCCGAGTGGAAGGATTGAAACATTTATATATTTTTTGTTCTAAAGAATATCCAATGAAAATACACTTATTAGCTTTTGGATCTAGTTTTGATCTCTTCTCATTAGGAACATGCACATATGTAATGCAACCAAACACTCTAAGGTGTGAGACATCTAGTTTGTTGCCTGTGAATTTTTCTTCAGGTGTCATGCCATGAACTGTTGCTGTGGGTGTTCGATTCATGATATACACTACAGTTGCTACTACTTCAGCCCAAAAGTAATTTGGCAAATTCTTCTCATTCAGCATGGCACGTGCTATTTCTATAATGTGCTTGTTTTTCCTTTTAGCAACTCCATTCTACTATGGGGAATAACTACATGAGTACTTCCTTTGAATTCCATGCTCCAAATACTCATTGAATTCATTTGAGAAATATTCTCCCTCTCCATCAAACCTTAGGCACTTGATGCTCACACCCTTCTCCTTCTCCACCATTGTTTTGAAATTCAAAAAATGTTGAAACACTTCACCTTTGTGTTTCATGAAGTAGACCCACACCTTCCTTGTGTGGTCATTAATGAAACTCACGTAATACTTGCATCCTCCAATGGATTCTATCTTCGTGGTCCACACATATGAGTGAATCATTTCCAAAGGTTTAGAACTTACATGAGTTGTTTGAACTGGGAATGGATGCCTAACTTGCTTCCCCAATTGACATGCTTAACAAACTTCTGACATCACCTCTTCCGTTCCAAATTTGGGAAGACCTCCAATAAGATTTTGTTTATCCATTAACTTAATACATTGGAGATTAACATGGCCAACTCGCTTGTGCCAAATTCCAATGTCTCCAGCTCTTTTTCCATGTGTGAATAACATGGAATTCACCTTAGGCATGTTCACATCCAAGGTGAACATTCGTCGATTCCTTTCTCCTTTGGCAATCAATTTTCCTTGGTTCTTCATGTCTTCCACAAAACATCCATTTGGGTTGAATGTCACATGTAAACCTTGTTCCACCATTTGGCCTATGAAGACCAAATTTTTTATTATGGTTGGAACATGAAGTACATCTTTCAAATACTTCGTTTGCCCATCTTACATGGACAATGGCACCTTGTCAATTTGTGTGATGGGATGTGTAATGTCATCACCAGTTTCCACAAAACCAGGTGTCTTCAAATCCTTTGTGTCTCTAAACCATTTTCCATGACTAGTCATGTGATTTGAAGCTCCAGAATCCACATACCAGACATTGTTATCTGATACACCTCCTATCATTGAATTTGCCATGTGCTTCATCACAAACAATTGTTCATCACCTTGATTGCTAGTTGATGCATAATTCCCTTATGCAACTTTCCATTTCGTGCATCATGTTCCTTTTGATAACAGTTTTTTGCCATGTGCCCAGGTTTCCCACACTAATAACAATTTGAATCGCTATTTGGTTGTTGACCTTGATGACTTCCACCACGACCTCCACGACTTCCTCTTCTTCTAAAGTTTCCTCTTCCACCTCCATGAGATTGACCTTCATGTTGATGATGTCCACCATGCAAGCTTCCGCGTCGACTTCGAAATGAGGTTTTAGCACCTCCACCTCTACCTTTATTAGAATTTGAGTAGAAAACACTTTCTTGTGATCCTCTATTGGATGAAGTACCAACAACTCTCATCTCTTCACTTATAAGCAAGGTTATTAAATCTTGGAAATTAGGAAATGTTTTTTTAATTGCAATTGAAGTACGAAACTGGCTATAGTCTTTTCTAAGACCATTCAAGGTCACGGCCACTAGATCTTCATCATCTACATGGGCTCCTATAGATGTAAGAACATTTGCAAGGTTTTTTACCTTTGTAGTATAATCACTGATGTTCATTTTGTTTTTCTGTAGATTATGCAACTCTTGTTTGAGCTGCATTCTTGTGTATTGGTGCTATACATCTTCACCAATGTATCCCAAGTTTGCTTGGATGATTTTACATCTTCAATATGCACAATCATGGAATAGAACACACTCATAGAAAGCCAATACAAGACTTTCCTTGTTTTTTCATGCCAAATTTTATTGGCTTGAATTTGTTTTTGTGTGGGGTTTTCTGGGAGAGGAGGTTTTGTTTCATCACCAATTATGAACTCCCAATAACCTTTCCCCATCAAGAAATTCATAATCCTAAATTTCCACACTTGGAAATTGTTTTTATCTAATTTTTCAATAGCAATTTGAGAAAGACCATCCACCATTTTTCAAAGCAACACTCAATGTCTTCTTAGGGTTTCTAGGATTAGGATTAAGGTTTTCCTTCTTTAGGTTTCTAGGATTAGGGTTAGGGTTAGGGTTGAACAAGATGGACCTTGTATATGTATGTATGTTTCGAGTATTATACAAAATTTTATACTATACATAGGTTTTACGTATATGTACGTATTTTGTATAATATTTTGTACGGTATTAAGTACATGATTACATACCAAACTTTCGTATGAAGGTCTTGATAATGTATTTTTGCTTCCCAATCTTCAAACTCCTTTCAAGTTCTCCCAAGTTGTATTTGCTCCACTTCAAAAATTTGTTTTGATGTCTTTTCAATGTAAACTTCTGTCATAACAACTTTGCGAAGCTACACCATTCACATATGACCTTGAATCCTTTTGAAATTTTTCTGAAACATGTAAAGCTATGTCTACTATTGTCTCTCAAAATTTCAGCTCATTTGGCTTCATAAAATGAAAGATCTTACTGCTTTCCTTGAAGTCATCTCAAACTGGGACCTGAACACAAAATGACTTACAATTCGCTCTCAGCAATTCCAAACTCCTTGAGATTTTGAGAGACACATAAGATATATGTCTTCTATTTCTATTCAAATTTTTAGCTCTATTGGTGACGACCACAAAGAGTTATCACTCTCAAAAGAAACTGACTTCAAAACTTAGGCTGAAACTTTAGATGCTTGATTCTCTCTCAATACAAATCCAAATGATTTGAAATTTCTCTCACGTATTGATTCCTTTATGATCTATAAGATCCCAAAGCTACAAATCCAAAGAAGCTCAAACAAATGAGATATGACCAAAAAACCAGATCTGACACAGAATCTTCAAAAATTCATAACTCTCACAAAACACATCTTTTTCTTCTGAAAATTTGAGAATAGAAACGTCTTATAGTCTTTTACAATCTTTCCAAGTTTCACTTCAAGTTCTTTTCACAGTAGATCTAGATCTAGATTTAAAGATTTGACTTCCACAACCTTTGATATGTGGATCTCCTCTCACCTCTTTCTTTTCTTTTCTTTCTCTTCACTTCTTTCCTTTCCCCATTTCTCTTTTACAGTTGACAAACTCCTATGATATTATTAGAGACTCTCAAGCTCTAGTTCTAGAGACTTTCTAGCTCTAGATCTCTTTCAACCTTCTCATCAAACAACCTAAGCTTTGATACCATGTTAACAAATAGGAGATCTACTCAAGTGCAAACATAGAACTTTATTGAAAGGAAACTATAACACGATGCTCACAACACAAAACATAGCATCAAGAACTCCTCGAGGTTCTTGTCACATGAAATACACAAACTTGTGTAATGAAGAAAAGAGAAACAAATCATCAACACCAAGGTATTTAATTACAAGACCAAACCACAAATAACCAAACTAAAATAAATAAAGAAAGTAATTCAACCTTGTGAAAGTAACTTAGTTACTTTCCTACTCCAATAATTAATGAAACCTAACTAGTTGAGCTTGAATTTTCAACAACTCCAAGAGCTTGATTTGCAAGGGTTTTCTAAGTTGAAAGAACTATCTTCATCTATTAACAATTGAACGCACTCCAAGAATTTGATTTGTTAGGGTGTTCCAAGTTGAAAAAACTACCTTTATCTATTGATCAATTGAATGCACTCTAAAAGTTTGGTTTATCATGGTGTCCCAACATAACTACCCAACATAACTACCTTCATCTATTGTCCTATTGAATGCACTCAAAAAATCTTGATTTGTCATGGTGGTCCAACTTGAAAAAATTACTTTCATCTATTACAACGAAACCCCAAAATTTTAATTGGTAGAGGTAAGTACAAGTGTAGGTATTGTAATGAAGCCCCAAATTTCTAGTTGGTAAAGGCAAGTACAGGTGTAGGTATTACAATGAAACCCCAAAATTCCAGTTGGTAAAGGTAAGTATGGGTGTAGGTATTGCAACAAAACCCTAAAATTTTAATTGGTAGATGTAAGTATAAGTCTGAGTATTGCAAGTTTAAATGAAGAATCAACCCTAAATGCAATACTTGCATTCAAGGTCATTCTAAAATTACGCATGGGGGGTTGAAGCCTCTTTAAATGGAGATCCCACCCTAAATGCAATATTCACATTTTGGGTCATTCCAAAATAATTAATTAATTTCAAAATAATATATTAATAAAGGTGTGTATAGAGGTTGGGGTTGTTGATTAAAAATTCCATGATTCTTACTTTGTTTCATTGAATTTGAAAAGAGGTTATATTGTTTATGGAACAAATAGTACAATGACAATTATGATCAAACTTATCTTGGTGTAAAAAAATTTCATGGAAAAGTTGAACTTGCAATCTATAATGTGGAATAATTATTTTAAATAATGATTTCAATAACTTATTAAACAAAAATATAATTAAGTTAATCAATCAAATGTCAAATTAATCAATTTGATTTTCAGATCCAACTTTTTATTATCCAAGTAAATAAAGTTAAACCAAATGATTAGTTAATTATTTTAAATAAATAAATGATTATTTAATTATTGATAATTAATCATTTAAATTATCCGAAATACTAGTCAATTAATTATTTCATTATATGACAAAATTTGTTGATAATTCATTAATTATCAGAAATATTTTACATTAAATTGGGGGGAAATTTCTAGGGTTTACATATGTGAAACAATAAAATTTAATTCTATATATTCTTCAAAAAAATTGGAAAAATTAGGTTGGAAAGATCACACAAAGGTAAGAAGCAAACCTTAGCCCAACCTTAAATGCAATATAAAGTTTGTTGAAATCAAAAAATTAAAAATTCAAGCTTAAAATTTCTTCAAATATCTTCATATTCATGTTTTTTCCCTTTTAAAGTTGTAAACTCATCTCAATATATATAAATTCTCTAATTTAATAAAATTACACTATGTTAAAAAAAAATTAAAACACATAATTTTATTTAATTTTTTTCCATTTCACATAATAATAAAAATGATTTCTCCCATATATTAATCCTATGTTTGATTGAAATTTTATTTTATACTTTTATGGTATATATTAAATAATTTCTTGCTTAAAATAATCAAATAGTGGGTCAAAAATATTTTATATTTTATACATATATAACACAAGTCATTATGTAAAAAACATTTTTTATGATGTATAATATTGGTTTAAATATTGGTGCACATATATTGTTATTTATAACACATTATATATAAATAATTATATTATGGAATTATATTCATTTCAATACATATTTATTCAAAATTATATATATATATATATATAAACCTATGGTTATGTATATTGTAATTATTTTTAATGAAATTTTTTTTTGATGTGAATTTAAAAATTCCAAAATATTAATAGGTAGGTATGAAAATGTTCATAAGTTTTTAGAAGCCATTGTAGCCGAACAACGGGTGACTGGACAGAAAACTCCATGGCTGTGCTGTTAGTGTGAACACAAGAACATTAATCAGGGTAAGCTGGCCGCCTCTATTGATGAGTGGCGGCAGATCTCATCTTGATTTGTGTGAGAAGGGATCTGGTTGTGCATGGGATGCATGGGGAAAGTATAGTCTGTCGTTGGGGGATGGGAGGACAGGAAGATGACGACGTGATTGATGAGGAGGAGCGGCACCACATTGAGGAGGCATGGAGGAAAGGCGGAGGGTGAGGAAAGCGAGGAGGACGAAGCTTGTGAGGGAAGCTGGATCGGGCGATATAGATAGGGGACTGATCAGTTAGGAAGATCAAGGAGTTTTTGGTAGGACAGACAGGAGCTCTGAAGGAAAAAGTCTGGTCACTCTTCTTCCGCTGCAATTAGTGACTAGGAACTTCAAGTTTCTGGAGCTAGGAGAGAAGTGAAAATTTAGGATCAATGTAACCAAGGATACTACTTTTGGAGAAGGCACAAAGCTTGTGCTGTCGAGGATTTTTGTGAAATACAAGCTATGAAATTTTGTCATTCAAGTTCCTTCAGTCTGAGTCGTGAATAGGAATAGCATCTGAGAAAACTCGGTGGAATAGCCCCTGTAGCTGAATCATGAGATTCCGATTGAAGATTGTGAGAAGTTGCTTGTTGTGTTGTGTCCTCGTTGTGTGATTGCATTGTACGCGCTCTGTCAGAACGAGACCTAGAGGAGAGGGTTGCTTGTAGTTGTGTTTCCTATGCATTTCTTAACTCCCTTCTTTTTAGGTTACACCATGTTAGAGTTTGTGTGGATTTGGAAGCTTTGTGAGGGCCAAGTTGTTAGGTAATGTTTTCAACACCTTCAGAAGTTGAAACATGACTCAACTATCTAAAAAAGACAATAGTGTTCATAAAAAAAAACCAAGAATCTATAGCCTTAACAAATTACTAGCTTCAACAAAAGCTCATTGCCAAAGTTGTTAGATTGACTAAAGTGTCAACATTGACCAAACTAAACAACCTACCCTAACCATGAATAATAGGTTAGTAAGCTACTTATTAAATAACCTAGTTAATTACCTAATAGGCTACCTACATAATATAGGCCTATTATATAGTTTATTCATTAGTGTAAGCCTTCTTGGTTAATATCTTAAATGTTCTATATAGGTATTGAAGGTGGTTGAACTTATTAAATAAACATACTAATTATATAGGTAGTTTATTAGCCTAGGCCATGTAAGCTTAATAAACATTTATGATAGTTTAATGTTTATTCCTTATTATATTATAACATATTAAATTTAAACTAAAAACATTTATTGAAACATTTTTCATATAATTGTTATAAGTATATACTATTGGATTATGATTCAAATTTAGAGTTTGGGAAACCCTAAATTAATTAACATTTTAAAAAAATTCCATAATAAATAAAATAAATTTATGGTGCATTTTAGGGGGGATTTTATTTGCAGAATAATGCAATATATATTTTTAAAGAAAATGAAAGAAATAAACTTGGAGATATTAACAAATGGTAAGAAACATACTTTCTTTTACGTTTTGTTACAAATTTTATTTAGTTCTTAATAAAATTAAATCTAAATTTGTAATTGATGAAAGTAAGTACACGTGTGGATATTGCAAAATTATATGAAACCTTGACCTTAAATGCAATAGCTATATTCAAATTCATTTCAAAATAACCCATAGGTGATTAAGGTAAAATTTGCAATGAAAGGGCAACCTTAAATGCAATACCCACGTGTAAAGTCGCTTTGAAATTCCCAATATGTAATTTGGGTGGGCCTTTGAATGAAGACCAAGGCCTAGATGCAATACTTGCATGCAAGTTCATAATGAAATAATCCATAGGTGATTGAAGCAAACCTTATGTGAAGACCCAACCTTAATTGTAATACCCGCATGTAACATCATTTCAAAATAACTAATAAGTGGTTTGGGTATTGAAAATATGTTTTTTAATATACTTAAATTAATTATTATTTTCAATTAAGTTTATGACAAAATGAAGGTTTTGTAATGTATGTTAAAAACTAGCGACTATTATGGGACCCTATATGCGGGTATTACAATTAATGTAAAAAACCAGCAACTATTATGGGATCCTATATGCAGGTATTGCAATCAATGTCAAAAAACCACCAACTATTATGGGACCCTATATGCGAGTACTACAATGAATGTAAAAAACCAACGACTATTACGGGATCCTATATGCGGGTATTGCAATGAATCTAAATAACCAACGACTAATATAGGACCCATATGCGGGTATTGCATATTTGACAATGGCCTTATGGAATTTACAATAGAAAATGATGTAGTTATTATATGTTTTAAATGTGTGTATTATTTTTGAAGTCTTTAAATGATGTGAGTCTTATTACATTAAATGTAAGTATTACACAATGTTCATTTTGATCTTTGTAAACCTTAGACAAATTAATGTTACCTATTCATATGGGCCTATTTAAGGTTTGATTCTTACATCTTAAGTACTAAGAGAATTATGACAATGAAAACATATATGATTAACCATATACCCATAAAACCATAGTTATGACATTCTTGGTGTGAGAATGTTACGGAAGCCCAAAGAAGCAAGAATTTTAACGAATTTTATAGATCAACCAGTGTAATTTGGTAAACATTCGCGGGTCAAGAATGTTTTGACAAGGTGCTAAATGAAGAATTTTAAAGAATTTTAATGTG
>Ga0209208_10008560_pt1 | contig 13613 bp, 6 predicted proteins | sample S1TSphfallax_3_FD_187694 | JGI IMG/M metagenome (GOLD analysis project Ga0209208, IMG submission 187694) | Host-associated microbial communities from peat moss isolated from Minnesota, USA - S1T2_Fd - Sphagnum fallax MG (SPAdes) (version 2) | ecosystem: Host-associated > Plants > Peat moss >...
AATAGTTATTAATGGAATAATCACCAATAGCCATTAATAGAATAACCACAATAGTTATTAATGGAATAATCACCAATAGCCATTAATAGAATAACCACAATAGTTATTAATGGAATAATCACCAATAGCCATTAATAGAATAACCACAATAGTTATTAATGGAATAATCACCAATAGCCATTAATAGAATAACCACAATAGTTATTAATGGAATAATCACCAATACCCATTAATAGAATAACCACCAATAGCCATTAATGGAATAATCACCAATAGCCATTAATAAAATAACCACAATAGTTATTAATGGAATAATCACCAATAGCCATTAATAGAATAACCACCAATAGTCATTAATGGAATAACCACGAATAGTCATTAACAGAATAACCACAATAGCCATTAATAGAATAACCACAATAATCATTAATGGAATAACCAGGAATAGTCATTAATGGAATAACCACGAATAGTCATTAATGGAATAACCAGGAATAGTCATTAATGGAATAACCACGAATAGTCATTAATGGAATAACCACGAATAGTCATTAATGGAATAACCACGAATAGTCATTAATAAAATAACCACAATAGTCATTAATGGAATAACCACGAATAGTCATTAATAGAATAACCACAATAGTCATTAATGGAATAACCACAAATAGTCATTAATAAAATAACCACAATAGTCATTAATGGAATAACCACGAATAGTCATTAATAGAATAACCACAATAGTCATTAATGGAATAACCACGAATAGTCATTAATAGAATAATCACAATAGTCATTAATGGAATAACCACAATAGTCATTAATAGAATAATCACAATAGTCATTAATGGAATAACCACAATAGTCATTAATAGAATAACCATAATAGTCATTAATGGAATAACCACCAATAGTCATTAATAGAATAACCACTAATAGCCCAATAAAAGAATAACCAATAGCCTATATTAGAATTGTTCAAGATTGCCAAAAATAATTTAAGGTGAAATAATTTATAATAAACAAAACTAACTTAAGGTGAAATAATTTATTATAACCTAAAATCGCCAATAATAACATAGGGTGAAATAGCCTTCAATAGCCAAAGTAATAATAACTTCACATAATCAAAAATAACCTAAGATGAAATAACTTAGAATAATCAAAAGTAACTTATAATAGCTACAAGTAGCCTAAATTGAAATAATTTATAATAACCAAAAATAACATAGAATAACCAAAATAATTTATAATAATTGAAAATAACCTAAGGTGAAATAAACTAAAATAGAAAATAATGTAAAATAACCATAAGTAGCTATAAATAATGTAGGGTAAAATAATTTAAATCAATGAAAAATAATGATATAATAATTGAAAGTAGCTTAACATAAGTGGTATTATTATATTAATAAAAATCTTATCCATTTATTAAACATTATTTTTTTTTCAAAAATTGGTCATCGAAATGTTATTGAATAATGATGTTCAACTTTTTTTTTGTTCAAATGATTTTAAACTTTCAAAAGGAAATAAATGTAATTATGTACATTATTGATTTTTAAAAAAAAGTAAACTTGAGTCATTTTATTGAACAAACTTTCAATAAGATATGAATTTTCAATGTTTATGTTTTTGTAATGTTTAAAATGAAATATTTTATAAATAAAATGTAATATAACATATTATCACAAGTGGGACGGTTTGATAGTAAAGGTGTTTGCATGCATACCACAGGTTATAGGATGAAACTTCATGAATGGTGTTGTGTGATCAACAATGGTATGTTGAACGAATATTTTTTTATTTAATTCTTATAATAGGTGCCTAGGTTGATTATGTGGCCTACCTACTACATAGGTAAGGTTTTTAACCTAACCTAGGTAATGACATGTGTCAATAAATCAAAGGCTAAAAAAATATTATCAGAAATATTATATATTAAATAATTAAAATTTTATTGATTTTTCACGCTGGCTAATTAATTAACTAGCAAGTGAACGACTTGGTAAAATTGTATTTCACTTGAGAATAACCTTGTTTCACTAAGCAATAGTGAAACAATTCATTATATGTAACAACTGGTCCCCGTTCACTAGGGGTTTGAGCAATTTCAATAGGTAAAAATGTGCAAATTCACTCAAAATCTAGTGAAACCCAAAATGAATTATGGCGCATTTTGTAGTAGTGCCAAAGTTAAAATGCTTTAACCCAAAATGGGGTGTCAAAGTTTGGTCTTTAACAATGCAATATCCAAATGGGTTTTCAATTTTTAACATTTATTGTGGGGTAGGACTAAAAGGAAATGGAAAAAATGTATTCAAAAGGAATAATGTCGAAGTAAGAGGAAAGTTCTAAATAAATTAACAAAAAATCTACATAATTTCAATCATGTAATAATCATGCACAATTATTTTCCATCCATATAGTTGTTTTGAGAACTAGAAAGGTTAGACATTTACACTAATAGAACTATTCAAAATATTAAAATAAGTATTCAAGATTGTCACCATCAAGAAAACCAATGGAAAATGGAAACAAGGATATGTTGCAACATATGCATGATAACAAGCAAATGTGTTGTGTGACATGGATTGATTACAAATTGGAATTGTATTCTTGTCAATACATGTGAAATATAGGGCTATTAAGGGGGAGATTTTGATGTTACCTAGGCATAATGTGGGCCTTAGGTCAAATGTCCCAACTTCTCTTATACATTTTATGTATACCACCCACATGAGGGGGATGGATCTTGTAGCCCAACTTTCCACAAAGTATAGCATGTTTGAAACCATAAGTGATGGCATTGGAATTTTATTTATTTATCCTATTGGACACAAGTATGGTGAATGGATGGATTTTAAAATTACAAGGTTAGTTGAAAATTTGGAATGTAACCTATGAGGCACTTGGACCTCTTGTTGGATATGAAAAAACCTTGGCCAATTATTTTCAAGTTGGGCATGGAAAAAGAATTCAAGTTTGCCCCATCTCTCGAGTTCCTTTCATTCCATTTAGTCTCACTCAAGGCCAAATATTCAACATGCAAGGTTTGCAAAACTTGAAGGCTAAACAATTTTTGCACTCAATGTGGTGAATAACCTATATGCTTAGACACATGTTTTAAGAAGCCACACCAAATCATAATGAGGTAAAGACCTAGTTAGAGAAGTAAAATGTCAAAATTTAAGGGTAAAAACTTATAATGATAAAAGATAAACATATAATGATAAATTTAGCTTAAGGTAGTGTGCACAAAAAAAAAGATGATTACACATGAAGTCAAAATACTCAAGCATGGATCTTCACATATTAAAAAAATGAGTATTATGTAGGTTGGAATGCATAGGTAACAATTATTTTCATTTATGGTAGTGCTCTATGGTCTCAAAGGCATGTGAAAAGGGGACCCGACCTTTTTTTAGCTACAAAAACTTACCCATGGAAGGAGACTTTCATGTACCATCTTTTTTAGCTCATTGATGCATCTTTCATTCATTTTGTGAAATTGTATGGTGCTAGAATTTTCCCTAATTTTTTTTTCATGACTATTTGAATTATTTTTCTTTTGGTCCATATATAGTAGGCTACAACAATGAGGAAGGTGTTTGGTGCCTTGAATTGATGTTGAAATATCTAATAACAACTTAGGTAACACTTGCCCTCATTTGAAGGTGCCAATCAATGGTTAAATATATATTGTTATCCACCAAACCATTGAGCTTCACTTTTTTGTCACAACTCATCAATAATCTTCATTTTCAAATATAATAATTAGATTATTTGTTGAATGTGTTAATTCTTAAATTGTAGCATTTTTCATAATCTAGGTGATGGGAATTTTTAAAAAATAATTAAACATTTTAACATTTAAAGGTCAACCTATAAGCAAAAGGGAGGGTGATCCACAAAATGTTGCATATTTTCTCTTCAAGGTTCAATATTTGTTAAGTCACCTTGAACAAAAAATTCATCACATTAAACTTGAAATCAATAGCATCACTCAAACCATGAGGCCATTGCTTTGAAGCTTAAAACTCATTTTTGAACATGGGAAAAAACCTAGGGAATCAAAACTTTGTATTGTTTGGGATGAACATTGCATTTAAAACATCAAACTAATGAATAAACATATGCGTTGAATTGGTGAATAAACACAAAGTTGGTTAATAAATAGTTTTACACATGATGATTGTGTTGCATAATTAACAAAACATCAACATTAAAACCGAAGACATAACTTTTAAATCAATATATCCAAAAAACTCCTTGCAACTACATATGAGATTAGATTTGCAAGTCATTTGCACCATTGTATTCTTGAAAATAAGGCCAACATGTGAGCTTGAAATTAGGGGATTCAAATTATATATATTTATTGGAAGTCATTTAACATGTTGATTTATAACATCTTATCTTCATATTTAGCCATTTTATGTTTTTATTTGGACATTCCAATATCCTAAATAACGCATGCATAATAATGTGGCAACACCTTAAGTTTGGCTAGGTACACATCCTAACAATTTTTCTTTTTTTAATCATATAGTTTGTGTATCACATTGAATTCAAAACAAAATCACAATATGTTTTTAAAAAAACATGAAGTGTGCAAACAAAAATGTAAAAAAATATTCATTGTGATAAAATAACAAAACGAATAAAACAAGGTCATGAACAAAATTCTACATCAAATTGGTGTAAAAGAAATTGAAAATAATGGGGGTCCTACCTTTATTTATACCCCTTTGAGGACCTAACTCTAAGAAACTTCCATGGAAGTTTCTACGTGCTCATCAATTAGGGAAGTTTTTAAAAAGGTTTCTTAATTACAAGCAAACTATGGATTAACTTGATAATTAATTAATAGTTAATTGTGAATCAAATAAAAGTTAACTAGGAGTGAACTAAAAGTGAATTATAAATAAACTAGAAATGAATTGGGAGTTAATTAAAAGTGCATTGTGAATTAACTAGAAATTAACTAGGATTGAACCAAAATTTAACTAAGAATGAACTAAAGATTAGCTATAAATGGACTACAAGTTAATTACAAATCAATTATGAAGCAATGACAAAATCATGGATGGAAATCCAAGTGAATCAATTTCATTTCTCATATGATAATTTCTTATGTAAGTGTCCATGATAATTATTAATAAATTCATTATTTTTTTCTTCTATTTATTGTAAATTTTTTGTGGCAACAAGTAATTCATCCTCTCATGCATTTAATTCAAATAAAAACCTACATTAAGAAAGAGTTCCAACCCCTACAAATGTAAAAAACACACGTGATTTATTATATTATTAATATGTTCAAGGTTGTTTAAATATATTTAATTAATGCAATATTAAGAAAGTTTCAACACGTGTTTATAAAATTAATTAAATTAGATGATTATTTCATTTCAAGAATAAAATATTTTTGAACATTCCAAAAAACTATGTATTTTCATCCATAAAATAAGGATTATGTTCTTTGGAAAAGTAAATTTGAATTGTTTTAATAGATAAAATAATCAGTGTCAAAGATTTTAGGGCATTGTGTTAATAAATAGAATGTAAATATAAAAAAGTCATCCATCTATAATAAATCTGTAATAAAAAAGATGGATAATTTTTGTTTTTGATTAATGAAATTCCAAAAAAAATAATGAAAATATCACAAATTTAATTCATTGTGAATACATCAAAGGATCATTCTTATTTAATAAAAGATTCATGCAAAGGCCTAAGTTTTTTGTTACCCAATGAATGGAGCAAATTCAACAAGGCAATGATTAGTTAGTGAATGGTAGGGATGCAACAAGGCAATTGATGAACTAGATAGGACTAGGACTATTAATCATTTAATTTTGAATTACTTTTAAAAGGAAATGAATTTAGGATATAGTTTTTTAAATTGATAGATCTTGGAATATTATTTTTTTGGGATACAGAAAATTAGATTTAGAAAGTTGTTGGAGTTAAAACAAGGACACAATATGAGTTCAAAGTTCTCTTGGTATTGGAAAACACAAATTTTTCATGTTTTCAAGTTCGATATCTACTTTTAATATTACATATTTTTGATATGTTCAATTATGAATAAAAAGAATAATATGAATTTGATAAAGAAAGATTGATTTAATTTTGCAACTATTGTGTTTTGGTTTTATGATATCTAATTATATTTTAACCACAAATTATGTTGTAAGAAGGAAATAAAATTTAAGGATAATGAATAGTAGTTGTAGGAAGGAACAATGTAAAAATAGTTTAGCAAAATAATTTTGAATACTAAAACCACATATATTAAATGTTGAAATAAATCATTGAAGTGAATTTTGTATTTTTTAAAGTAGGTAGAAAGCAATTTTAGGATATAATTTATACCTACCAGTTTTATACATTTATGATATAAAATTCGGATTGCCAAACATGCCATTATTCCAATATATTGTTAGTATCCATTATTTTGCCAGAAGACATGCATTAAATTACTTAAGTTGATTTATTCATATTATGTGTGTAATCTTAAAGAAATGATTAAATATCATTTTACATGTACAATGTTTTGTGAACATTCATAAATTTTAATTTATTCAATTTTGTTGAATATTGATTTCATGAAACAACAAGACGTCAAATGTGGATTTCAAAAATAATATTATTTATAAGTATTTTTTTAACTTATTATTTTATCATTTTTCTTTTTTTATTAATTTACATCTTCAATTTTTGTAATCTTTTATTTCGTCTTGTTTTGAGTAATTTGACAATTATGTAGGTTTTTAACTGTCTAAGGCTTGTTTTCATTTTTTGAAAGATAATTTGTCACTTAAACATGTTTGTAAAGATATAAATGGTTTGTTATCATATGGTTCGTGCATAGTATAATAATGATGTGATGCATAAATCTTAATCAAATGATCAAAACATGTATGAATATATATTTTTACACTATTAGAACAAGCCCATTTTGCAATTTGTCCAAGGTGACTAAAAGTGTCATTTGCACAAATCCATATAATTTATGATCTATGAAACAATAAATAAATAAAGAGAAGCTTAAATACCATGCATAGTATCAAGATGACTCCATCATGATTGATTTCACATGTTAAATATAAAGAGACATTTTTCCATTCACACCTTTTGCATTGACATATGTTCTTATGCTAACAAATTCTTGAACAATGTTAATATATTGACATGAAGATTAATTAAACAACGCATCTTCATATGTCAATGACATGATATGTTGAAATAAATAAAATTTTGCCAAAAAATAATAATGATATGATACAATTGCAATATGTAATAAATTTTCCTTCTTTGGACTACAACAAAAAAATTACAAATTCTCCAAATGTTTTTGCAATGCAAGATACTAATTGATTCTTACATGAAGTTGAGACATGAAGGGACATAGAGATTACAAAAGACATTGTTTAATTCCATTTCATTCAACATAAATGTCAAGTGGTCAACGTCCAAAATTGTTGTAGGGACAACCACTAATGGACCCTATACATGGTTCACATAAACCATTTCCAATTATTATTGACTTATCATTGTCATTGGAATTATGTAAGAAATAAATTATATATATAGGTAGTTAGGTTTTTAAATATACTAGTGTGTGCCCCGTGGCCGAAGGCCACTGTGAAGTCCCTCGTGGGTGTGTCACCCTCACAAAAAGAAAAAGTTCCCCTATTTTCATGTACCTCGGTGGTGGCGTGTTCAAATCACGTAGACTGCAACAGTCGTAAAGAGCAGCTGCTGCTGCAAAGCAGCGTGTGCACAGGACGCAGTTGTAGAGAAAGAGTTGCGGGCTGCTGCACCTGGCTACTGGAGAAAGGACCTGCTGCTACTGCTGCTCCAGTTTTGTTATTGTTGTTGTACGGGGACCGCTTGTTATGGGCAAGAGAACGAAAGGAATGGATGCTCTTTTGCGTTTGAAAATTCGATTTTATTAATACAGCAAGGTTTGTGCATTCAGAAGTTCCAGTTGCATAATTTCCTGCGTCTGTGACTCTTTGTGTGTATGCGGCTGTGTGAGTTCACAGTGTTGTTGCACTTCCCCATCGCCCACTGAAAATACCACAGCAATTTTGCCATAGAAGTTCTGCAATTTGGATTTTCACAATGTGGAATTGGTTGTGCACTTCGAAATAAATTGCTGCTGTAATGGTGTTGTAGGTATATGCACCATCAACAATTGCATTATCTGCAAATTCAAGACATTCATAACCCTGTTTGTAAAGCAAGAATCAAACAAAAAAGTTGGAGGTGGAGTCAGGTTTGACAGTTCGCTTGGATGAAACGTCCGTCCGGCTGGATGGATGACGGTTCGGGCGAGTGGAGTCAGGGGTTGCTTCATTTACATCCCCAAAAATACACTGGGGCGGAGTCAGGGGTTGCTTCATTTTCATCCCCAAAAGCCTTCATATATATATGACTACCATAGTACCTTGGCCAATTTGACAATCCTTTGTTGAAAATTTAATTAATTTTCAAATTTTCAATTTGACATGTTTGTTTTTATTATTTTTATTTTTGACCAAAAAAATTGAATAATGTTTTTGCATTTCAATAATATGGTAAATTACCCAAGTTCAATCATTTTTCTTGGTCTTTTTTTGTTGGTATTTCAATTTTTCTATTACAAATTTGTTGGTTTAGGGTTCACGGCATGTATTTAGGATTCAAGATTGGCGGTTCAAGAATAGTTTTACTTAGGAACATTCTTGGTACCATTTATTGGTGAAGGAGTTTACAATATAGTGTTTGCATTGAAAACACTTTGCTCTTATTCTATTTGGGTCTGACTGAAAATGTGAGACAAAGAATGGAAAGAAATCATTTGTAGAACAATCTTGTTACCTATCTATTTTCAAAAGTTACTAATTTGCATCAAGTAAAATTTTGCATTTAAAAGTTTAATGTGTACATGTTAAAGAGCATGTGAATGAAAAAAATTGCTAGCTTATTTTTTGTTTAACATACTTTAACTCAAGAATTTTTGGATGTTTAGGAAAAGAAATATTGAGAGAAGTAAATTGGTTATTATGGTAGTTTGGTATTTATGAATACTTAACAATAACAACAAAAAAACATTAACATTCACAAGAGATGAACACCAAAGTGTTTTAGAGCATGAAGTTGAATTGTTCGAAAAAGATGTGCAAGAGAATATACCAAGTGCATAATACATAAGTGTCCGATTGGCCAACCCAAGAAATTCAAAGTGATTCTACAAGCAAACTAGGAGATTAAACAAGAGTCAAATGAAGAACAACTTACAAGGAATAAATCACATATGCACAAGCATGGGACATATGTTAATTGGTTTGAACAAGATTTGTGCCCACCAATTGTGGTAGCAATCAAGAAATACCATGGTAACATAATCACTACAAGAAAATTCAAAAAAAAAAACTACCATTTAATTATATTCTAGTTGCAAAAGACATTCGCTACTAAAAATTGCCTAATTGCATTAGACAGTTGCATAAGACATTAGTTGCAAGTGTGGATGAAGTCAATGGTTAACAAAATATTTCACCATCCATATATTATTGTATGCCATCTGTATATTACCATAAAAATCAACAACTCACATAATGACACATGGCAAATGAAAAAGGTTTGAAAAACATTTATTTCATATCCTTTGTCCTCCTTTTTAATTTTGTAAATTATATAACTAAATATATAAGGAAATAGTTAATTATTTAATAAGCTAAAAAATATTAATAAATACATATATATATATTAATCAATTAACTAATTTATTTATTATTAATTCATAATTCACATATATAAAAATAAATGACTGAAATCACAACTAATTAACCAAATTATTTTTTATATTAATTTTTTTTCAATATTTAAAAACTAAAACATGATTCTTAACTAAATAATAATAAATTCAATTATTAGTTATAAAATTTAGTTAAATAAAAAATATTATTTTAAAAATAGATTTAATAAATAATTTAAAAACCAACTTATTAGTTATTAAATTTAGAATAATAAAATAAAATATTAAAGATTAAATAATAAGTGATTTATATTTTAATAATAGCCAACTAACATAATAGTTATACATTATTCATCAATAGTTCAAAAATTATAAAATGAAGTATTAAATTATTAAGTAAATATTAATTAGTTAACCAATTGATTAAATATGAATTATTGAATAAAATTATAAATAATAAAATATCAAAGAATTATTATAGTATATAAACATAAATTAATTTACTACCTTATGAGTTATAAGATTTCATTAATGGTTTTTAATAATAAAATATTAAATTAAAATATGATAAATAATAATAAATAATTTAATAAATTATTATTATTTTGATTAAATTCTCTTAAATAAAAAAGAATAATAAGAATAATAAATTAATAATAATTAACCAACCAACAATTGATTAATGAATTAGTTATAAATTAATGATGAATAGATCTTAAGTAAATAAACGAATAACTACAATATTATTACACCATGAATTATGAATTAAATAATAATTGACTAATTAATTAATTACAAATAATTAATTAATAGTTCATATATAAAAATATATTACTAATATATTAATAATATCGTAATATTAATTACGAATATTAAATATGAACTATTAATTATCGATTAATTAAAAATAATTGTAAGTAATTAATAAGTCGATAATTTATGTGAGGTAGGTAGGTAAATATATATATATAGGTAGGTAGGTAGTTAATTTGCTTAAATACAAAGTAAATATAACTATATAAATACACCAATGGAAACAAACCCCCTTTATATACCCCCAATAAAACTTAACGAAGTTACACATACCTTTCAAAAGTTTCCTAACACATGTATGTATACCACTAGGGGCTATTTTGACACCCTAGTGGTGTAACTAAATTTGGCTCCATTTACAACTAATTGGACATAGTATGGGTATGATCATGGATGAAAAACATTATAATGTGTAGGATGAAAAAGTCATTAGTTGCAAGAATGGTCAAGGGTGCAAAATAGTTGCTAAAACAATTAGAGCTAGTTCCAAATGACAATTAGTTGCATGTAGTTGCAAATGCATTGGTTGCATTTTGGGAGATTTGTTTTAGTGAATTGATGCCCTCCATTTTTTGAAAATTGCTTATAAAACACTAGGATGTCCTATTCCTTATGAAAAACTTGGAAGAACCAGCCTTTTTTATTGTTTTGCATATAAAGTAAAAGTAAAAGCCAAGTATGTCCATGTAGTTGAATTAGGCATTTGAGTTGAAACTAGGAAGCAAAATTTACCAATACTTGAAAATCACCCAATATTGAGAAATTCAATTGTAGCCATGTTGTAAAAGATGAGGGAGGTAGGTTAGCCTTAGCAACTTCCATAGTCTAGTCCATACTTTGTGGAATGATTGAGTCATTGGCCCTCAATGTGCTTTGTGACAACAAAGTTAGTGGGTTTAAAGATATTTGAGAATGGATTCATCAATTCATGAAACATTACATGAATTGAACTTTTAGGGCTAATACTACATTAGTTAGTAAACTTGCATTAAGAACAAGGAAGGTTCATGGCTTACCGTGTTGTTTACCTAAGAAATGCAAAGATGATGTTAAGCTTGCATTGTTATTATTTACAGTGGTGTTAACAGTATACATTCCATTGGCACAATTGTTATTACCAACAATAGCTCCTATGCCACTTGAAAAAGATAAACTTTTGAGCCATGGTATGAGTGATGTGTAAACATCATGATGATGACCTGCTATTATTGTTTTTCTTGGATATGAATTCAATGATGGTGATGCAAAAGATGATACAACTTGCATTTACAAGTGATCTCCATATGATGATGGTGGTGCTGTTGGTGGCTTGCAACTTCTTTTCAACATGGAACAAGTAATACACAAACACATGCACACCCATGAAGCTCCATTTTCTTAGTAGGAGTAGAGATTAAGGTGTTCAAAGAATTGGGCTTGCCTTATGGATTGTGTTGCCATCATCGTCCATGATCCAACCAACTTTTGCACACATTGTTTTGAACACTTTGCTATTGCTATAATATTTGGGCAACTTGTAGTTCTCGTATAAACACAAGCCCATGAGGATTTTGGCGATGATGGCACACCAATGCCATTCCTTTCTTTTGTTGTTTTCCTTTGTTTCTAACTCAATAGTTGCATTATTGATGTCATGGTTATTAAAAAAATTTCAAGCTTGTAGTAATTAATGGTTGTTGAGTTGTTTCTTTCCTTTTATATTTAGATTTTTTCTTGAAGTTCAACTTCTTGGATTCATATTCAAGTTGCCATCAACCCAAATGTTAGCTGCATCGTGATGAAGCTTGGCTATTGGTTGCAATGTGATGAAGCCCAACTATTGGTTACATTGTGATGAAACTTAGTTGTTGGTTGCAATGTGATGAAGCTTGACTTCTGGTTGCATTGTGATGAAGATCAATTCCTATAAATGGTGTTGTTACTACTATTACTACTCCTCCTCTTACACTTAATGAAACACACACTACTAGAAAAAAAAATGTTGCAACAAAAAAAATGCACAAGGGTGAAGGTAATGGCAAGGGTAATTAATTACAACTACTTCATATTAAAAAACTAGAAAGCATCTTTAGATCAAAAAGTTCAACACTAAAAATAAGAACCAAGTTTTCCTAAATATTCAACGAATATGGCTAGGTTTTGTGAATGTTCAGTGGATGATGGCTTGGGTTTAAAAAACTTTCAATGTAAATATTGAGTATTTTTCAAAAAAATTGAAAATTTTATAAATAATTTAATTAGTGTCAAATTGGCCAAGGTACTACAATAATAGATAAGTACATCATATATACATGGGTAAGAGCTGGTTTTACTACCTGCCTACTAACAACCTGTGGTATGTAGGGTAGTGAAAAAAGCAACTGATCTAACCACCATGGTTAGCAAGGAACCTATTGTCTTTCCTACCTTTAGATTGGGTATGTAACCGAAATTTGCCTAAATTATTTTATGGATGATCACCATTTTGACCACATCACAAAATCCTAAAAAGAAACCCTGGGTCTGACTCCTTATCAGATGGTGTACATGGGGTGTCAGCAAAGAAAATTATGGTTTGATTAAGTCAAGCTTCTGGGATACTTGCAAGTTGGATTTCGCAGAGTTTCATCTGCCATACTTAACATTATTATTTGCACACTGAATGCATGCTTGCCTGACTTTTCTTTTTCTCTCATTGTCATACTAATGTCACGCAGAGATATTGAAAATTGAAATGTGTAAGTATTGGGGGAGCAATTTCTTGGGGGCTATTCCGCCCTTTACCAATGAAAGAAATAGAATTATGGAGCAACACTATTTGGGATTCAGGGCCCAGGCTAGAAATTATTTTAGAATTTTGGCCTAAGGATTGAAGCACTTTTGGCTTAGGGTTGGAACCATTTTCAAGTACTGTGGAGGGGTTCTGTATTTGAAATTTGTGGCTGGAGTGAATTAGCACCCACCAATGCACCAGTTGAGGATGAGCCCGTTCAGCCCGTTTTGCGGATGAACATCCTCCCTGCCCGATGTGTTTTTTTTTTCACATGATGTGTTTTTTTTTTCACCT
>Ga0209208_10008561_pt1 | contig 13613 bp, 16 predicted proteins | sample S1TSphfallax_3_FD_187694 | JGI IMG/M metagenome (GOLD analysis project Ga0209208, IMG submission 187694) | Host-associated microbial communities from peat moss isolated from Minnesota, USA - S1T2_Fd - Sphagnum fallax MG (SPAdes) (version 2) | ecosystem: Host-associated > Plants > Peat moss >...
CCAAGTTTCACTGAAGATGATGAATATTTAATTTAATATTATACTGCCTTTTTTGTAAAATGGTAAAGAAATAACAATTGGTTTTTCAATGAGATGATGAACATCATATTAGAATGTTATTTTGTCTCCTGATCCTATCCATTCATGCAATGACATTAAATTATTTTGTAAAATGCATGAAAACGTGATAATAAAATGATGCACCTTTAACTTGTCAAGTATAATTAATGATGAACTATTGAGCCTTGAGCATGGTAGCAAAGCAAGGACAAAACAAATGAAAATGGGTGACAAATCAATCCCAAGCCATGAGGGAAATGAAAGAAAATGAAGCACAAGTTTCCAATCCAAGTGACAAGTGTCTAGAAGGACAAAAAGGGCAAACACTGGGAAAACCCTTCAAGTTACATTTCCAATTTGAAAGTTAGGACTTTCAAAATGTCTGAAATTTTAAGAATGAAATGTGAAGGGCTTAAACATTTTGAATCGAGTGATGGAAGGTTCAAGATAGTGGGCTTACGTTGCAAAAACCAAAATGTTTTTGGAAGGGCTTTAAAAAAATTGCAAAATGATTCCTAAGCAATTAAAATTCATTTTGGAAAAGCAAATGATGACATGTTGAAGAACTTGACACAATGTTTGGAAATTGTGCAGAATGCTTCAAAGATTGTGAAGTTGCATGTTCAAAATAGATAAAAGATAGGTAGCGGGCTTGTGTGTTCACAATAGATGTGTTTCTTGGGAGTTTTGGATTCTTAAAGTTGTAAGACCCCATTTCAAGAGAAACTAAATTGAAAAATGGAATAAAATACCATGGGATGTAGTCCTCATGTAGACATGCCAAATAATAATGAAAATAATGTTTCCCATAAGGATTCAAGCCATGGTTGAGTCCATGTAAATATACAAGAATCTACTAACCAACTAACCACCTTCTACATGTTTGTTTGTGTGGTTCTATTGACCCAGATAAAGTGCATACAAAACATGTCAATTTGTCTTAGCCATTTTGAAGTTCGCACATTCTTGTTCAAGTCATAATGAGTTTGTAAGAAAATGTTTATTTGTAGGAATTACCACCAATACCAATTAACATCCTGATTTGCACAAGAATGTGAGAATTGGTTTGATGAGTTTGCAATTCTTTGCAAACTTGGGGCATGTTCTCACATTCTTGTCCAAGTCATCTTTGCTAAGTTTGCAAAAAAATGTTTAAAAAAAATTACCACCAATATCAATTAACAAACCTAAGGTATGTTGTAAGCTTTTCAATCCTAACGACAATGAAAATCTTGTAGACCTATAACTTGAAATAGACTAGTTCCTCTTCATTGTGTCAAAAACATGGAAGAGCCTTGGAATGACTGATGAAGCAACACACATCACATGCAAAATTTCTTAGTCAACTCAATGACAAACCTATACCACTAATGCATTTTTGAGCCAAGACTTGCATTATGGGAAACCAGATTCACATAGATTCAACAAAACTTGAAATCTTATGAGAAACAACATTTTCCCTATAATATAATCTAGAGGTCCTTATTGGGATTACATTTAAGTGGCAATGTTTTGAAATCCTAACATCCTTTTCTCAAAATTGAGAAACTTTGGTGTTGATGATTTATGCGGATCAAATTCTTAATAAACACATCTAATTTTCATATGCAACACATTATATTATAGCCTTCATAAAAGAATTTGTGTGAATATCATTAATTTGACATGATTTGTGCTTCCAAATCACATTGTACATAGTCATTTTTACTCCTCAAAACTTCATTTTAAAAAGTTGACTTTCCATGATTCCTCATTATCAAAACAGGAATGTAACTTGAAGGCTGTTGCAGGAATGATTTTGCATTCCTTCACTCACCTCTCACTCACTTCGAAAGTGTGTTTCAATTCTTTGTTTAATGTCATGCTACGATTTTATTATCAACTAATTTTGCTTTGTCTTGCTCTAGATTTCATTTTGACCATAAGGTTAGGGTCACAACATTTAATATGCATATGGCCACAACATAGGCAAACATGCTCCAATCCAAGGTATAATCCCAACCAAGTTATATAATTCCATATAATCTCAACCTAGTAACCTATTTCATGGGCACAAAAAGCAACACAACTAGAGAATTGTCAATGTTTGCATAAGGGCTAGGACAAAACATGATGCTTAACCTAATTTTAGCAACATTTAAAAGATGATGTCACACAAAGTGAGGAAATGCGTAATCAAACATTAAAATAAAATTTTATTCATAACATTGAAAATATGTAACAAAACAAGTGTTACACTATTTCAAAAACTAATGTTGAACAAAATAAAAGTATGGAGGGGTTGTACATTTTCGGGGACAAACCTCAAAGAAAATTTCATAGAGGCTTTTAGAAAACTCATTGTTGAAAGACCATTTCAAAATAAAATTTCAAAATTTTATTATAGGTTGGATGAAATTGGATGATGATGGATCAATTCATTGATGAATTTACTATGTTTATGGATTAAAATGGACATTCACGGATGATTTCATCTATGCGCAATAAATTAAGTTAAATGAAATATCTTATTATAAAATTGGATTATAAAACTGTAATACATGTTCAATGACATACGTCTAGTCAAGCCCTAATGGATGTGAATCATGAACATTTAAATATTATCCATTTTATTTTTGTAAGTTGTGTTAGGTTTTCTAAGAGGTTTTAGATGCTATGTTGACCACACATTGCCAAATGGATTTGGTGAGGTTGGGATCAAATGAAGGTATGCATAATTTGGGGGGGGAGGGGGGGTCCAACTAGTAATCTAGCCCCCCACTCATGAGTGACTAATGAAGGTGATGTGGATCACAAGTGGGTAGTAGGAGGGAAGCTAAGTCCAAAAACTCATTTATGGGTTGAGTTGAAAGGTTTAACATTGAGAGCATCTTGGATTCCCTTTGAAGTTGTTGCCCATTTTCAAAATTCTTCAAATCATACAAATTGCAAGGCTTTCTCTTATTTGTTGAAGAAGTGCATTGTGATGTAGGGTACTCCCACTGACGTCAATTTTTCAAATAATTTATGGAACACGTGTCATAAAGTGAACTTTTTGCTATGCTATGTAATCATAAAATTTATTAAAATTGAGAATATTTAAAATATATTCTCAGAATCCAATTCTAAGCACCTTACTTATATTCAAGTAAATTATAAATTATTCAATAAGTTGGCAATTGCACCCTATGTTTTTGCATGCTATTTGAAAATAAATGGAAATAACTTCCCCCAATGTGTACATTTGAATACTTGACATTGTCATTATGAGTGCATTACTGGGATGCATGTGTTAATGTCATGTCATATGTCCCTTGAGCTTTGGGCTCACCCCATAAGCATCTTGCACGGGCCAAGTAGGGTGCTATCAAGGGCAGGCCGTGCCCTCCACTACTTGGCATAAAGTTTGATTGGTAGGAGTGTTTCAATTTTGAAATGTACACATAGTTGCCATCACGACCATCTAGAAGAAAATTTAGCCAAATTTGGCTATAAACCCAAGATGAAAATATTTTGAAAAAAAGGGATTTTATGTCTATTCTTGGCTACCTACCATAACCAACCCTCAAAGTATGGCAATTTGGATTTTTCTCTGGAAATATGGTGAACTTTGGTCTTTTTATTCATGAAAAGTTCTTTATGTAGGTTGAGATCATATTTTTCAGTTAAAAAAAGGCAAAGAAATTCACCCAAAAAGGCTCACTACCACTGAGTAGGTGAGCAAGATGGCAAAAAGCCTCATGCAGTTCCAAATTCCAGATTTTGTATTAGGAGAATGCCTTCCTATGAAAAGAGAGAAAGGCTTTACAGAAAAAAACAGTTAAGGCACTTTTTACTCCCATTGTTTTGTACTGTTTGTTTGTTTGTTTACAATTTTATGTCCATTTGGGGCCCATATTCCTAAAGTTAAAGTGCAGTGACCGAATCGGCTGGGCTGGGCTGGGCCTGCCCCCATTCTTTGAGGGGAAGAAGTCCAGCCCTAATCAGTGCCTTACAGAACATGAAGAAAGAAATTTTCATACTGTAGTTGGCGGGCCCTCAAAAACATAGTACCTCGACGGTTCAACAATGGTGTGTTGAATAGTTTATTGGCCTTGCCTACTGCCAAGGCAAGGATGTTGTGTTTGGATTCAATAAGCACAGTAGCTTAAGGGATTTTTTGGGCCCCTAGGTATGAGGTTTATTTTTATGTAAGGATTTTTGAATTATGATATTTTGGCTTGTGCTGAAACTTGAGATTAATTACAGAGTTTTAATATCTTGAAGGATTTTGGTTTCGTTTAGAGGATTTTTTTGAAGATTATATTTTTGCATTGTGAAATATTTGAGTCTCCATAATTCGTCTTTTGCCTTAAGATACTTTTTACAGTAACTGGCAAAAGGCTGCAGTTTATCACACCCCTTGTTTATTTATTAACATGCAGTTTGACTAGTTTTAAGGCAAAATTTCAGAGTGCAATGACAGAAAAAAAACAAGTGCAATAGGATTCTTTTGGAAAAAAATGTGCCAAAGTTGTCAAAAATAAATTTCAGAAGTCAGCATATTTAAACACTACATATATAGACACAATCTTTTGGCTAAATATTTTCATCTTGAATTTTAAATGTTTAATATTTTTGATATGAATGAAGTTGTTAATCATTTTTTCATTCATTTTGACAAAAATGATCCATGGCATTACATTGTTTGATTCTCACATTTCCATTTGCCTTTAGTCCCATTACCTACAAGGTACATGAATGGGATAGGTTTTCATGATTTGCACAGTGGGATAATCTCCCATGCCGACTGTGCAAATCATGAAAACCATGTCATTGGGAGCCTGCTAGGCAAATTCCTGGTAGGCACTCACAAGGCACACCATGGCCTGCTGACGAATGGACACATTCCATAATTTTAAAAATAGTCTTGAGGCACAAAGGCCGAATACGACAGAAGATGATGATTAAACCTGCCAATCATAAATAAACCAAAGCACCCCAAAAAAAGGGGAAATACAAAGAACAAAATGGAAGGACCCACGTCCAAGAAGACAAAAGAATCACCCAAGAAGGTGAATCACACAAGGAACATCAAGTTCCCAAACCCCGTCCCCTTGCAAGAAGTGTATCAAAGAAGGAAAGGGAGACACAAGAGGATCTTAACAACCAAAGAAGACGTTCCTCAAGTTCCCAAACCCCCTCCCCTTGCAAGAAGCATATCAAAGAAGGAAAGGGAGACACAAGAAGATCTTAACAACCAAAGAAGACATGTCCAAAACTGGTGAACTTACATTTAACCATGCATTTTTTTTTTTTCAATTTTGTGATGTAGCCACCATTGGCCTATCATCCACAAGTGGAATTAGCCGAATTTGGCTAAAGGTCTAATTTGGCTACAGGAATGAGAGGAAAGTAAAAGAGTTCCTGCTATATTTTTTTGGCGACCTGCTCCAACCTACTGTCTGTCTAAATATGGCGATCTCAGAAAACAGTTCCTGAAAATCTGGAGACTTTGGCACATTTTTTCATAAAATTTATGACTTCCACTGGATCTGTTTTTGTTGTCAAGTGGCAAAAATTCGCCGCCAAAGAAGAAAAAAAATGCGCTTGCAATTATAGGCAGGGTTTTTATTTTTTGTTGCAATTTTGTGATTTCCAAAGTGTGGCGATTTTTTCCCATTTTTTAAACAAATGTTTCGAATTTAAAACTACAAACACAAAAGTTTCCAAGATTAGTTCATAAATCCCAAAAGAAAAAACCTGGAAAATTTTGGAAATTTTCATTTTTGTGGTTTAAATTGTTGGTGTCCATTTTCTTCTCTTGTTCCCTTGCCGGGTGATTTTCCTTTATTTATTTACTTATTAAACTGTGGAAGTGCAGTTATGGGACTAGCTTCTGAGAAGAAGGGGGTTTTTCTTTTTCGTTGCAATTTCATGGTTTTTAAAGTTTGGCGATTGTTTTTCATTTTCTAAAGCTAAAATGCTTTCAAATTTAAACTACAAAACTGAACATTTCCAAGATTGGTTTACAAATCCCACAAAAAAAGAAAAAAAAAACTGGAATTGTTTTTGGAAATTCTCGTTTTTGTAATTTAAATTGTAGGTACCTATTAAATCTGCAGGAGTGCAGTTATGCTGCCACCTTCCGAGAAGAAGGCGCAAGAGGTGCTCGCACAGTCCTTGCAGCTTTTTTTCGTCACTTGACAGCTTCACAGAACTGCGCTGCAGGAGAAGGAAGAGGAGGTCACTCGACCGTCCTCCGTCAATTCTTGTAGCTCCTCCTCTACTGCCTCCTGCTCGGCGGATGCCGGCCACACCCACAGAAAGCAAGCATGCCTCAGGAAGAACAACCTTCAGCAGTCTGAGAGCTGACTACTTGATTTTCTTTTCTTTTTTGTTTCATTTCCCTTTCTTTGGCAACTGACTGCAACAACAATTTTTGTCGCAGTCTGAGCGCTTGGAACGGAGTCATGGGAGGTAGCCAGTCGAGTACCAGTCGGACCCATTTATCTCATCGCTCCTCTTCCAGCCATTACGTGGTAGAAGAAGAGCATTGTGCGCAGCAGCAATGTTCGCCTTCTCCTTCTTCTTCTTCTGCGGCTTATAACCAAGCTCCAGTTTATCCACATGCTTCTGCTTATACCCAGGCTCCAGTTTATTCACGTGCACCTCCGGCGCGGAAACTGGGAAAGCGGCTCTCGCGAAAATACTCTCACATCACTGATCAGTTCACGAGTGTTGAGCAGGTACCCTATGCGTTTCTACATCTTTCTTGGTTGCTTGCGTTGTGCTATGAGAGCTTTGATTTTGGATTGAAGTACAGGCTGATGTTTGAGCCCTAATAATCGGAGAACTCCATCTCCAACTCAAACCTAATCTTGGAAAACAGATCGGATACCTGATGCTGAGTGGTTTTTGTCTATTTGCTGGATGTGGAAGATGGGGTTTCATGGTGGTGGTGTTCATAGCTTTTTTCTGGTTGGTTTGGGAATTGTTGTGCAGGTACAGCAGGCACTTTCCCAAGCAGGCTTGGAGTCATCAAACTTGATAGTCGGGATTGATTTCACCAAGAGCAATGAATGGACAGGTTTGAAACCGTTTTTTCTCTTTACCTTGTTTGATATTATATTGGAGCTGGCAGGTCAAAGTTCTGGTAATAGTTCTTTCTTGTTGAGAGAACACTGAGGCTGGTTGGAGTATGTGCCCAGGAGAAGGATGGAATACAGCCAAAGGGCACTTACCTGCAGGTTGTCAGGTGGCAGCTTTGGCTCTATTCCATCCTTCTCATAGACCTCCTTGTGACATCATGTGGTCATTAGCAGGTCATTGTTCTCTAGAGCGAGTGACAGGTTAGTCAAGGTGCTGAGATATGTCTGTTTTGGCCAATTTATCTATTTGGACTGATGCAATAGGGAATAGTATTGAATTTCCGGTTATGGATTCTCTGTGTCTGTCAACCCCTGTAAAACAATTTGGGAATGGTGATGATTTGTGACAATTTGCAGCTGGGTATTTGCAGGAAAGGTTTCATTTAATAGGCGCAGCTTGCATGCAATTGGCAATGAGACCAACCCATATGAGCAAGCACTTAATATTATTGGCCAGACTCTTTCACCCTTTGATGAGGATAATCTGATCCCTTGTTTTGGATTTGGAGATGGTGCGTCATCTTCGTTGGAGCAATTAGAGACCTTGTCCATACAGTCAGAGAGTTTGAAGCACTTTCTTTTTAAGAATGGCCTCTGTATATTGCAAGCAGCTGACAGTTGTGGATGTATTCTGGTTATGGTTACATTGTTGCTAGTAGTCATATATACTGCAGTTCGGCAGAAGGCAGCTCATAAGCTTTGTAACCTGCAAGAATTTGAACTTGTTTTGTTTCATAAAGACAAGAGGATCAAACTGCTGTTGAACTGATAATGTGGTGCAGCCTCAACCCATGATCAGAAAGTCTTCAGCTTCTTTGCAGACCATAGACCATGTGCAGGCTTTGAAGAAGCTCTTTCTCGCTACAGGACAATTGTTCCCAAACTTAGGCTTGCTGGTAAGTTGCATATCCTTCAGCTGTTTATTAGGGTTCAATTCTTAAAATGCTGTAAATTTTTTGTTGACTAGTCATTTCTATTTTTTGAGAGACAGGAGATGGTGGTGCCCTACTCTCGAGTTTTTGGATTTTTTACCTCTTTTTGATGGTGCATGGCAGGGCCCACATCATTTGCCCCAATAATCAATGCAGCTGTAGATATTGTTGAGGAGAGTGGTGGCCAATACCATGTGCTCATCATAATTGCAGATGGGCAGGTTTTTATGCAGCTTGTCTCACCTTGTTATGGATGTAGTTGTTGGCCTTGGCTGCTTATCTATATTGTTCTCATCTCGATTCAACCCATGCTGCTTGTGGACTTTCTATTATCATATCTAAATACTTTGTCCAGCTGATAAGCAATGGGATAAACTCACTTGAATTCTCATCATCTTGTGTATGATATTGTGACTACACAGGTCACAAGGAGCATTGACACTGCACCTGAGAACCTTAGTCCACAGGAGAGGATGACCATTGATGCAATTGTAGCTGCCAGGTAACCTCTGGCCTCTCCTACACTAGCTAGCCTTTAAATGTCATTTTCTAGTTAGCTGTTGTGACCTGTGTAATGGTGGTAATGTACTTCATCACTCTTTTTGGATGTTGATCGCTGATAACTTTGTATCTTGTTGGGTGTGCAGTGCTTATCCTCTATCAATTGTGCTAGTGGGTGTGGGTGATGGTCCTTGGGATATGATGCAACAGTTTGATGATAATATTCCAGCTCGTAGCTTTGATAACTTCCAGGTGATTCACAATCCAAACTTCAACTTAACATAGATTGTTAATGAGCTCTGGAAACTGTTATTTGTACGGGATTTCAGTTGTGTGTTTTGTTGTGCTTTTATAGCTGAAAGTAAGAGGTGTGACCAGTTATGGATACAAAAGACCTTACTTCTTGTCAACTTGTGGTTGTAGTTTGTGAACTTCTCTAAGATTATGGAGAAGAAGTTACCTTCACAACAAAAGGAGGCATTATTTGCATTGTCAGCACTGATGGAGATTCCTCAGCAGTATAAGGCAACAATAGAGCTTGGCATCCTGGGGTATGAACCATGTTCTTAGTGATTGCCACCACTGTGCATCATAGAGTTATTGTTGCGTGACATACTCTTGTCCTTGGTCAGCTGTTTTAACAAGGTGAATGCAATTGCTGGAGAAACTTATGTTGTGTTTCTGATTGTTGTACCAGACACTCTGAAAGAGGCATAGCCCATCAGTTGTCATGATATTTTTGGCCTTGAATTCATTTGAGATTATTGTGAGATCATGTTTCTGGATTTAGTGGGCTGATGAGATGATGTGGTTGTGGAACAGACAACAGAGAGGAGAGTCACCAGGAATGAAGCCCCTCCCACCACCAAATGCAGTGCTACAAGCTGATGCAGGTGCCTATGGTCATTCCAGACCATCAAGCCATGGATCCACTCATGGCCCCAGTGTTGGAAGTTCATATGCACCTGATTATAATAAGCCCCAGTCCTATTCTCAATCTGGTTATCCACTGGCAAACATACCTCCACAGTATGGTGGTTGGGGTCCTTATGGCTATGCACCATATGGAGCAGCATCACCCTTGTATGGTTATCCACCATCTGAGCCAGAGTCACCCTGTACTGCTCCAGCATTTGGGGATGAGACCCCACCACCAAGATCAGGCACAGATGGACAGGTGTGTTTTAACTTCCCTTCTGTGATGCTCTTATAGAGAAAGGTGGTCTTAAAGTCTGGACGAGGCGGCCAAACCCAAGCATGTAGACACTCTCTTCAATGATAAAAGCATCTCCAAACCTGTTCTGGTACAGTGAAGAGCAGAGAGTTGCTCACAACCTTAGCAGAGTACCAACAGGTTTGTCTTTGTTTAATTAAGACTTAGCTATAATGATTTATAACATCCAGATTGTATTGGTGATCACTTTGCCGGTTTAGACAAACTGAGCTGCAGAACCTGAGCAAAAGGAATGAGGTGGATCGGGGACTTCTGTTCCAGTTTTACTAGCTTCGGTGATATGGAACATGACTGGGTTCTCTTACTGTCATGCTCCTTGTTTAATTAGTTGTGGATCGAAGCAATGTTCCTTTGCTGCTGTGGACTAAATGTTGATGGTGGACATGAAATTCTGCAGACCTGCCCAGTTTGTCTAATAGAGAAGAAGGACATGGCCTTCAATTGTGGCCATCAGGTACAGTCAATTCCAGCTGGAACATGTGCTCTTTACATTACTTTCAAGAGTAATGAAAATCTTTGATCTTCTGAGTCACTGAAACCTGTTCCCATCTTGATGTGGCGTGTTTTTGCTGATATGACTGTCTGTGCAATGGATGCTCTACAGACCTGTCGGGAATGTGGAGCACATCTATCAACCTGTCCAATATGCCGACAGAGCATTACTACAAAGATCCGTCTTTACTAGGCATGGTGTGAAATCCATGATTGCTATTTTAAAACTCTCAATTGGGGTTAGAAGGTGCTTTATACTCCTGTGCAACTTTAGGCAGATGTTCCATGTACATTATTGTACTCAATGGCTCAATGGCAATAGCTACATTTGTAAGAGTAGTTGGAGTTGCAGATTGTATAGGTTTAGGTGGATTTTTGACACCAGTTTTAATAAGGCTCAGGCCATGTAGTCAGACACTGTAAGGACATTGGAGCATTTCAGTGTTACAAAGAGGGATTCTATTGTTTTGCTTAGGCTGTTTTCCTGACTCACAGGTCCCAGCACATCAGGATGATGCTCTTGAGTCTGTGTTTTGTTTTCCGTCACCTTCCAAGCAATGGAAAAAAACAACAGGAAATACACTGTTAGGGATTAGGTGGAATTTTTTTGTCTTTGCCTTCACATTTGATAGTGGAGGGTGGGAAAAAAGCAGATATTGAGGAAAGGGTTCAATTACTTAGGTGTTTTTGCAATAATGTAGTTCCATGATTTGAAACTCCTGACTTGGGTCTGGTAGAAACAGTGTGCATTTGCTTTTGGGGCCATCTCCTCTAAGCTTAGAGATCATGACAAAGGACTTGTGAACATGGTGGTTCACTTCCACATTCTCTTGAATTTTGATTACTCAACATTCAATATCTATTGTGCGTTACATCTTAAAATTGTAAAATCATCTCAATAAAATCTTACACATCGAGAACTTTACAACAATAACAGGAGTGCATCCCAATTTCCCTAGTCTTTTTTGTTTTGATTATCTTGAATTTCATCATATTGTTCAATGTTCAATAACTCATGCACCATAAGTCTAGACATATGAAACCATCTTGGTGCACCTGTAGTCATTGAGGGCTTTCCAACAGTACTGAGTGTGGGGTGAGGGGTGCCGTAGTTTGAGAGATCATAACATTACAAACAAACAATCAACCTTGCATAATAGGTAGATGTTGGTCATTATATTTTGGGAGGGGCCAGGGTTGAATTCCTTCTTCCATCTTAAGTGGATACATTCCTTTGGAAGCACATGTAATTCTCAATAAGCTTTATGAACAAAAATAAGCTTTAACAACACAAGTGCATAGTCATCATAGTCAACAAATTATTGAAGTTGATTAGTATTGATTCCTAGGTGAGGATATGCAATGCTATCATGATCGTCTCACTCATCCTTGTTGAATGCACCCTTTCTTAACCTTTTCCCCCAAACAAACTACCCAAGCTTCTTTGCTTTAATCAAAATATTCATTTCGGATTTTGACCTTGAGAAATTCTCCTTAAATAATTTCTTCAACATCACAGTATGACTTGAATGCCCATGAAGGCTGAATTCCATTGGTGATTCCTTTTGACAAATTGATCATTGCTTTTGACTCAAAACTCTTTCAATAAAACATTACAAGACTTTGCACAACACAAAACAAGCCCACAACCTTTTGAATCCCAAGAGATAGCTTGACAATTTTACAATAGACAAAAGCAACACACACATGTTGGAAACATGAACACTCATTCCTACAATGAATACTTTGGTAAATGTCCAAGTACACAAATTATGTAAACTTGGCTAATGAGTACCCATATTTACATTGTTGTATGTTAATGTTAATATCACACAAGTGATCTTTCAAACATTAAGGATTGAACTTATACTCGTGTCCCTATCCTTAATTAACTTCTTCTATTGACCAATTGTTACTAACAGCCTCTTGTCCCATTACCTTAAAGTAGAGTACTTATAATTTGTTTATTGCATGGACTATCTAATATAAGTTGTGTGTGGAAATGACCACATGGGTCCAACACCTCCTTGGACACAAATGACACAACTTGATCCCTTAGAACCTTCAATTTATTGATCTTCAACTTCAACTTTCAAAAGCTTTAACTACAAGTTGGGTTATATCTTATGTTCATGCTTGAGTCCAAAATATTGGAAACAAGGTTATACTTTGGGACTTTTTCATCCAATTCCTTTTATCTCTTTTCATCTTTTTAAAGAAGATTAGAAGGTTTCTTTTCTTGGAAGTGCTAAAAGAGGATTTTGATTAGTTTTGCAACTCATTTTCATCTTTGAAGATGAATGATCTAACTTCTCCTTTTGCTTGTGTTCAACATAGAGTTCCAATTAATATCAGCAAGAGTGACAAACTCTCCACCAGCTACCACATCTTTTTCATTCTCAACTACCTTTAGTTTTTGCCTTGTTTGATTCAATGGTTCATGATCATTTGTGGGCATGTCTTAATATTCCAACATCAATATCCTTGTTGTAAATATTGAGAGGATAAACTATACATGGAGAAATTTCTTGAACACTATTGTGCAATGGATAGCTTTGGAATTCATGTGACTTGACACTGTTGGCTATGCTGAAATCATGGCTTGCCAACAATACTTCTTCAAAAAGTGGTGTTGGTGCAAAAATAGGCATTTCATTATGTAGAAATAGACAACAGTAGAATATTCTTAATGAACTCCAAAACCCCATGCATGGCCTTACTTGGTGCACCTTAAAAAGAGAGGTTAGGGGATGAAAGAACAGCCCAGAAAGGGGATGACTTTATGGATTTCTTTATTAATGTGAAGCTTTTCTCATTCCAGATTAATAAAGAAATCCAGATTTTCACCCAATGTCCTAACGCAAAATTCACCGTACAGAATACCAAAATGGTCAAGCTTTGCCACAGCTCTACCATGGGGTGGAAAGTGTAGGTAGCCTATGGGAAGGCTAGTTGGCCTAGGTTGAAATTTTTAGTAGGCTAGTGAAAAGTCTACGTGTTAGGGCAACGAATATATGGCCCCCTTGCAAGCCCTTTTACGTACTCATACTTCTTGCAGGGGTATCTTATCTTTAAGAACTTATATATTCCCAATCTAGGATCCAATGGCATTCAATTCATGTCATACAATATCTTGGATTTGAGTAAGAACAATTCAAACTCACTCATCATGTCATCCCTGCCCATACTTGGTATTAGAGCTGCATTCATGTTTCTCACCCCTGTTCCTATTTATTTACACATCTTAAGCCAAAAATAAGTTCAGTCAAAATAATTTTGAATAGT
>Ga0209208_10008562_pt1 | contig 13612 bp, 10 predicted proteins | sample S1TSphfallax_3_FD_187694 | JGI IMG/M metagenome (GOLD analysis project Ga0209208, IMG submission 187694) | Host-associated microbial communities from peat moss isolated from Minnesota, USA - S1T2_Fd - Sphagnum fallax MG (SPAdes) (version 2) | ecosystem: Host-associated > Plants > Peat moss >...
AGAAGGTGCATATTGATGAGGTTTAAAGACCAACCTTGTATGTTCATTCTAGTGTATATTTGTATGTTTTTACACCATGATATATTACTTACTAGAATGTTTTGTGTATTGTGCAATATACATGTCTCATTATGACTATAACCTATTGCAATTTTGGGATTTGCCTTTATTCAAAAATTGTGGCAAAATGCACTGGTCACGTTCAAAGTTCAAAAGTTATTAAAAAAATGCCACAAGTGTGGCCACCCCATGGATTGTGGAAATTGTGTGGTCCAATGATTAATCCAACACTAACTACAAATATTATTCAATACAAATATCCTATTCCTCTAACTATATATTATTCATATTTAACAACATGTATTGACATAAAAAATCTAAGTTTGGTTTGATGTGTGAAAGGTATATTGGGCAAACAATTCAAAGGGTTGGGTCAAAAGGACTTTTGAAAACTTGAAAGCTAGTGCCTTCGTCTTTGAGGTTTGTGGTGGAGGTTGTAACCAATGTTGTGTGTGTAAATGGTTTGGCACTTACACTCCGCATAAGTGAAAATGACATAATGAAACTTATTTACACTTTGTGCAAATGTAAGTGTAAAATCATTTAATTTTATTTTAGGTTCTGTAAAATAATGTAAGTGCAATTGTGCAATGGGCCATTTGATTGGCCTATCAACCAACATTAATTAATATGGATTTGCAAGAAGGTATAGTCATTTAAGGTGTATAATAAAGATATGATAGAGTTATTTGTTAAAAAAATTTAAATATAGCATTAGAACAATGAGTTCACAAACAATATGAGATTTTTTTTTAAAATTGCAAAAAAAAAACATTAACATTAAAGGGGAGGGGGAAAGGGGGGGAGAGGGAGGGGGACTTAGAAAGCCATCAATTTTTGTGATAAATTGAGATTCACTTTGTCTTTCATTTTTCTTAAATGCCTCCACTACTACAACATATATTTTCATTGCTCCTACTTATACAACTACTACAATTACTTTACAACCTTATGCATTAAGTGTCAAGTTTTAACATTTCATACCCAAATTTTTTTTTTAAAATTCACTTTATGGATACACCAAAAGAGCAGTTTGAAGGTGAAAGGAGGCCCAAAGACAAGATGATTTTATGAATAACCTTAGCATATACACTTACACTTACATGTCGCAAAACATTTACACGGGACCATGTAAGTGTATTTGACAAATATTTACACTAGCGTCATGTAAGTGTAGAAAAACTTATATACGTGCCAATAGTGTAAATGTAAAAAGAATGGACATGTAAATGTAAACTATTTACACTTACATGAGATTTACATGTCATATTATATAGCTATTTACACTCACATGCACAACATTGGTTGTAACCAATGAAAAGTTGTCAAATCAATTGTCAAGATTTTTGGTTGATGGCATAAAGTCAATTGATTATGCACTTTTGTTGAATGGGGATGGGTTATTAAGAATTTGCCCCAAGATTTTGGAGTTGTTATGTTTGAATGCTACAACATTTGGGAACATTGCTCTATTTTTTAACCACAAATGTGAAGGTGCAAACTTGTTGGATATGCTCATTAAGATTGACACATATGACCCACATTAATATCACTTATTCATTACCTTTACACCTTAATGTCCTTTTAAAAATTTCTATCCATTAATTTGACCTTCCATTACATCATAAAATTAATGGCTTGAATGAAATTTAAGTTGTTTTCTTTACATCTAGAGAATTTTTGTGAAGAGAATAAACTTGCTTGGGATTACAAGATTGACTTTAAAGATTCATCACACCTTGTCTCATCTTTCTCAGGTTTATTTGGAAGCACATACTATAGGGGCACATAAATTGCATGGTGAAAGTAATTAATGTGTATATAAGAACATTTTGAACATGTGTAATGCATAGTAGTACATCTTTCTTTGCATACTACCATTATATATTACATACATGTGTATACATTTTTTTCATTTGTAATGCACAATAACATATTTGCTCTACATATGATTATTGTATTCTACATCTACCCATAAACTTCAAAATATTGTTGAACTTGTTATCATCAGAAGATTACCATGAGTGGATCGATTACCACGAGTGGATTGAGTGAAAGGTTGTAGTAGAAAATTTGATTGAAACATCAAAGTTCAAGCTTGAATTGTGCTAGCAAAGGAACAACCCCCCAAGTTGCAATTAGAAACCTTAAAAATTTGTCAAAGAATGAAAGCTTGAATTGAACCAAAGGGGATTGCAAAAGGTGGTGACAAGAAACCACAAAAAAGTTTGAGCAATGGGGGATCGTGCAATGTTGTGGTAAGAAACTTCAAAAATCATCAAAGAATATGAGCGTCAATTGAACTAACAAGGGATCACACAAGGTGATAATGAGAAACCTCAAAAACTAGAAGTCTCAATTTGAATTGACCTAACGGGGGAATGCATAAGGTGGCAATGTGGTTACCCATCCAACATGTGATTTGTTGAGGTATGGTGCCAGGAAGATGCTTCAAAAATTGAAGTTGCTCTCTAATTTGAAGCATCAAGTTTACGAAAGAATTTATTTTCAAAAATGTAAAGATCTTGATCCAATGGTCTACATGTGAAAAGGATTGGTATGCAATGTAAATAGTGTATGTAAAATACATTTTGGCAACCATTTGGACCTAGCAAGGACCCACCTACTTGGGGTGGCATGAAATAAAACAAGGGAAGACAAAGTGAAAAAATAAAATTATGCCCACTTCAAAGATCTTCCCTCCTTTCATTTGACATGATTCTTTCATTCAAATATTCAATAATAAAGGTTTTATGGCTTACCAACATTGAAAAATCATGTTTTTTAATCAAAGCATTTAAACAAAAATAAGATTCAAAAAAATTGGTGAATTATTTTTCTTACCTTATTGTCATTCTTCACCTAATTTTTTATATATACAATCACCTATAACCTCACTTTTGAAATATATTTTTCATTTTTCATATTTTGTGACAAGTATTATTTTGGTTCAAATATACAAAATTTTCATTATTTGTTTTGTTTTTTGAAAGAATTGATTAAATCATGTTCTGAATTTTTGAAACCTACTTAAAGTTCCCATCAAGTTTGATGTACACATCTTGTCAAAATTTTGATATGCAAAAAAATTGTACTCCATGACATTAATTTTGGGGAACTTTAGTGTGCTTTCACCTAGGTAAATAATAGGTGCCTACCCTATTAGGCCTACTTAACCAAATCTCTTAGTTGCCTAACCTAACTTCATAGCCTAGTTAGCATACTAGGCCTACCCACCCTAACCAACTACCAAGTCTAGCTTAACCTAATAAGCCTACCTACTAAGTAATAATAACCATTTTTTAGCTTACCTATTAACGGATAACCTATTAATGTACCTACCTGAAATGACCTATTTGCACCAACTTGCACCTACTCTTCATTTATGGGGCATTTGACAAAAAAATTAGGATATTACGTGAAAACAAGTAGGTACTTATCTACCTCCACTTACCTACCTAGGACCTACCTACTACCCATTGATGTGGCCCTACCTACATGGGCCATCTACCTACCCACTATTGACCCCTACATTCCAATAATGAATTAAACTTACCAACACCAAAAAAAACTCAACGTTGCCCTTTAAAAATGCGGCCATAAAAAAAATTTGTTCTTTGACATATGTTATCTTATATCCCTTGATCTAATATTTATATGGTGAACTTTGAAGGCATATATTGCAATAGGTGCTCTCAAAAGCACAATATAATACCTACATCTAGTGCACATGATTCACAAATTATCAGTCATTGTATAAATATTTAAACCAAGGCTAGTAGTTCACAAAATGCAATACCTTCATTGTGTTCAAAATTATAATTGTAAATGGAAAGATGAATGTAATTTACCTTCATTTTAAAACATTTTTATGAAATTGATTGCAATTTGTTATACAAACTTAGAATTCATGGTCGGAAAATGAATGCATTACCCTCATTTGATATACATATAATTTTATTTCTTAAAGTGAAAATGAATGCAAAAATATAACTAAATAATAAAAAGGTTGTAGTCACACCACAAAGGGGAAGGAAAAAATGTACATAAGAAGAAGCACATTACTAAAATTGATTTTCAAACAGCCTGTTGGATTCTAGTTTGCTCACTACTGAAATATGTTCCAAGTGGGAAGAAGGGGTGATAAATTGGTTGCAAAATTGAAGGTCCTCTTCTCCCAAAATATGTGCACATCATTTGAAATGAATTGGAGACAAGACAAGCTAATGCCAACTCAAACTGGCAACAGACTTAAAAATTTGGTTCAGGGGACCTGTTCTATAAAATGTCAATTGGGGAGGTAATAAATACAACTTTGAAGCTTCAAGAAAGAATGGGGATGTAATAGATATAGAAATTTCAACCCATCACTAGTCTCTCACTTAGAACTATAAATTACTGGTCACATTTATTCTGTCCCAGAAATAAATAATGATTCTTCTGTTGTGGAAATAAATAAATGATTTTTGCAGCACTCATTAGTAAGAGGGAATTTCAGATGTTCTATAAAAATAACGGTGTATAAGGGGCAACATGTTTGCTGATATAGGACATGTCTCAGCATGTCACAGCAGCCATTCCTGCTTTCCTGTTTCTCACATGCAAGGTAACAGTGCTAGCTTGAGATAAAAAGTAAAGTTATCAGGAAAGCTATCAAGGATTCTGCGAATCACTCTTTGCCATCAGCTGCTCTAAGGGACCCAAGCTGGACAGGAGCTTGAGTGCCTACCACCTTTGATGACGAGTACTTTCCAGCCAAGTCTACACCTTGTGTCTTCTCTTTCTCAATCTGCTCCTTGATCCACAAATATGTGATTCGCAGCCCATCCTACAATTACCAGCATCATCTTGGTAAGACCTATGACAGTGGCACATGCTGTACACTTTATGATCATCAACAAAACCACATTCTTCACACAAAAACTTCAGTTTTTGTAGCATCAGCAGGGCTTCTAGGGGTGAACTGCAAGAGTGGAGGGGGAAGCAACAAGCAACCCCTTTTCCTGATCAGAAGAAGGGCTTTCTAGAGTCTGTAACAACATGACACCACGGCAAAGTGTGTATCAGATGGAGCTTCAGAAGCAAAGGATACAATCACATACCTTCAGGCGCATGGATGGTGCCCATCCAAGCTTCTCTTTGATGAGAGTATTGTCAGAGTTGCGGCCACGTACACCCTCAGGACCGGGTATATGCTCAATAGGCAGTTTTTTGTTCTCAAAACTCAACACTATCTCTGCCATCTCGTTCATGCTTACCATCTCATCACTACCAATATTCAAAGGCTCCTGGAAATCCGATTTGGTCAACCTGCAGATGGAAGTGAGCACCCCATAACTGCTGATGTTATCCTTTCCCACAAGGTTTACAAATTAATCTAAGCAAAAAAATTCCAAGAATCTCAATTTGCACATCATTGCTTTTTCCTGTGACAATCCATCTGAGAAAAAGAAAAAACGAGTGGAGAGTTTGACATTCTTAAATGAGGTATGAAAATGTCACCTCAAAACACCTTCTACACATTCATCAATGAATGTGAAGGAGCGTGTTTGGAGGCCATCACCCCACATCTCAAATTTGTCCACTGCTGTCAGAGCCTTCCTACAAAAAGCAGCAGGAGCTTTCTCCCGTCCCCCTAGACAAACCCAAAAACAAAGATTAGGTCAATGTGCTAACTAACTACCTTAACAAATCTGCACTATGTTTCTCGAAACCAAATTTCATCCTGAAACTCTTTGTCCACACACAAGCAAACCTGGAGGTAGTAGGTATTCAAAGGGCTTGAACACAAGGACTTGCAATTGTTAAAGCTTCATAACACAGAAAGAAAATGTCCTCGATAGAGAGGGCTACATTGATTCTGCAAAAACCTACGTTTGATGCTTTGGAAAGAGGGGGGCGTGAAATCTGATTACCCTTCCAGGTACCAAAGGGTCCATAGATGTTGTGGAACCTTCCAATACGACACTCCATTTTGAAATCCTTGGTGTAATGTTTGCAAAGCTCCTCAGTTGCCAGCTTCTCCAAGCCATAAGCATCTTGTGGCTGCCCAGAATCACCAAAAGAATCAACATGCACATCAATTTTGCGCCCACCAGAGAGCACATCAACATCAGCATAGGTTTTTGCACAATCAACATAGCCACCTCAGAGGTCCATGTAGTATTCAAGAAAAAGTGAAGAAGAAGAAACTTGTGAAATTCAGAAACTCATTAAGAAAACCAGAAACAACAGTTCTAAGTAGTACCTCAGCAGGCCAAGCATCTGATTCCTTCAGGCTCACATTAGTTTCCAGCTGCTTGAACTCAGGGTAAATGCAAGCACTGGATGCATAGAAAAATCTGCAACCATTTCACCCGCAAAGGGAAGGGGAAATTAAAATGAGCAGCAGCACCACCGTTACCTCCATCACATACACATACACACAACACACATACACATACATACCTGTGGATGCCATTGATGCGGGCTGCTTCCAGCATGTTGAAGCTGATCATAGTGTTGTTGTACATGATGACAGAGTGGTTAGACTGAATAAAGCCCATACCGCCCATGTCGGCCGCCAGGTTGAAAACATGCTGTACGCCCTTGGTGACGGCCAGGCAGTTGTCCATGACGCGCAGATCCACCAGATGGAACTCGTCACAGAACATGTCCTCACTCATGTGCTCATTCTTCTTCCAGTCAGAAGCCACGATGTAGTGGCCCTCACTCTTGAGACGCCTGGCAATATGCGACGCAATGAATCCTCCGGCTCCCGTGATGGAAATCCGCAGCTTCTGTTCCGGCCAGTAAGGTTCCCGATCCAAGTTACTCGCCGTATACTCCCCATACTCCTTCAGTCCGTTAGAAATCACCATCCTCGTCTCAGTCTTCTGCGGCAAACAAAAAAAGTCTTGCACTACTACTTCCCTCCGGACTTGAGCGATCTCTTTCCAATTACTACAGTATTCTCTCACCTACTACTGAGCTCGCTTTGGTTCTCTCTTCGGCTAACTTCCCCCACAAAATTCCCTTGCGCACAAAACTCCCTCCCTCGCCCAACAATACCGCTTGCGGCTCCTTTCTTCGGCAACTTCCCGAATTCCCAAAAGCGAGCGCTCGCTGGCGACGCCCTCTACGCACACAAAAACGAATGGAGCGCGTGAAGACGACGATGACGACGAAGGCGACCGAATAAGTACTAAAAGATCATCGATGGATGAATGTGGATGAGGTTTCTTCCCATCCCATCCTATTCCATCCCATCTTCCTAGGGTAAACCTCGTTTCTTTTCATCCCGCTAGCACACCATCCTTTTTGGCAGACACCAAGTTTTTTTCATCCCCATCTCATCCCATCCTTGTAAATCATACCATTTGTTCGTCCCTGTCCTATACCATCCTTCTTTGGTATATATACCTTTTTCTTTTCATCCCCTTGGCATCCCATCCTTTTTGGGCATACCAATTTTTTTCATCCCCATCCCACACCATCCTTCTTGGGTATACATTTTTTCTTTTCATCCCCCTTGCATCCCATCCTTATGGGACAACCCATTTTGTTTTTCATCCACATCTCATAATACCATCCCACTAGGGCATACCATTTTTTTCATCTACATCCCACACAAATTTTTCTAGGGTATATGAATTTCTTTCATCCCCCATCATATTTCATCGCTTTAAGGTATATACCCTTTTTTCATCCCCATCCCCTCCCGGGATATATCTTTGAGTTTTCATCCCAACCCTAAACCCATCCTTCTAGATATCCCTTTTGTTTTTTCATTGCCATCCCACTAGGGTCAAATATCTAATATCCCCTTGTTTTTTTTGGGTGGTCCAAGTTGGTGTATGATTTCTCAATTTGGATTAGATTTTCCTATAGACCTATCTAGATATAACATTTATAAAGCTTGGTGTAAATTCAAACACAAGACACACACACACACACAAAATAAGGACCTTTTTTTTTCCGTATTTGGCAACCTTAGACTTGACCTCTTTCCAATACAATTGTTGTATGGATGATGCAAGGTTCATTTACCTATTAAGAAGGTTTAATTCTAATCCAAGGAAAATTTATCATGTGATTAGAGAATTGGGCAAATGCATGAATGGATGGACATATGGATGGATGGATGGATGAAAAATTGGGAACAAATAGTTCTCAACGAAGTCAAAGAGAATGTGCATTGATTGGATGAAGAGAAGAAATGAATTTTCATGCCTGATGGAATATTATTTTGCCACTTGTTTCATCACATTTAAGGAGCTACACAATTATTGGAACAAAAAATACTTGGAAAGAAGGTAGTATTTAAGGAAGAGTTGAAAATGGCAATTTTCATTCTATTTGTTTTATTTTTTGTTACCTTTTTCCCACACAATGAAATGGTGAGTATTTCAAACTCATCTATTATAATTATTATATCCATAGGAATTTCCACCAAAGACTTGCCCCATCACATATCAATGGATGAACAAAACAAAGATGATTGACAAAACACTATTCTCTCTACGAAGATAAGACCAAAAATAAAATACAAAAAAATTTGAGTATTTATGGCAACTTATGCACACATGCTATGATAGTTAATAAAATATGATTTCAAATAAATTTAATGTTTCCATATAGTATTAAACCAAAAAGATTTTTGCTAATGTCACACTTGTTAAGTTGGTTTTTTTTTGCTCTTGGCAATATGAAGGCAAGTTAGTTTTTGTGTTGCGGAAATGATGATCCTTCAGTTCTTGATTTTGAAAGGAAGCTTTGGTCCTAGTTTTTAAACTTTTTTAAAAATTTGGCTTCTAATGCAATCCACATATGAATCTTTTAGATTTCTAAAACATTTGGTTTCAGTCTCTTTTTTTTTACCAAAATTGGAGTCTAGTTTGATTTAAGATTAAGTTTAGTTTCATCTCTATAACATACAACTAAACTTAATTTTATTTTAATGTAGTATTAAATGTTCAAACTAGTGCACATAGTCCAATATAGAGATGATTCAATGTTAATTATGTGCAACCAATTAAAATTAAGTAGTTGGATAAAAAGTAGGTTCATACGTTTACTCTTTTTTTGGAATGAAATAAATAATTTTTGATGCTATGACATAATGTTAAAAAATATTCTATCAAAATTGAGAATTAAAAAAATACCTTTTAGATATAATTTCATAATTCAATTTTAGGCATCTTACTCATATTTAATTTTTTAAATTATTATTTATTAAGTTGCATCTTATATTTTTTCATATCATTTGGTAAAAAATGAAAGTAACTTCCTTTAATTAATCTACCCAAAGAACTTTGAACTTGTTTAAAAAAGGACAACACCACCAATTCAAGTTCTAATTCAATTTGTAAATACCACCAATTGTTCAATCCAAATTCAATGGTAGTTTTAACAAATTTTTTGATCCAAATACATTAAAACCTAACCTAAAATCTAGACCTCAACTTGTCTAAAATCTAGAAATTATCATGAATTTCAATGGAAACTATTATGGTAGTGTAATTTCCCTTACCCAATACTATCATTAAGGCTTAAGGAACAAGTCTTTTTGGCCTTTCGAGCATAATGGAATAGTCAAATTTTTAATAAATAAATTATGAAAACTTAGTTAGATAAACAAATTAAATAAAACAACATAAAAATAAACCTATATATCATAGTGATTTATAAACTTTGGATGTGGAAGAACCTTTTATGCTAGTACCCACTTCTCACGACAACCTTGTTGCTGTTGAAATAGTTGGAACTTTTATCAATGGAACCTTTACATCATAGAGTAGTAGTGCTCACCTTTGTTGAAGAAAAATTAAGCAATAGTAACAACAACACTATGCTAAACACAAACATTAACAAGGACAGTTTGAGGTTCTTGGTTTGAATCTTTGAGTTGTTGGGGTTTTTCATTTTCTTTATCATGTGTGTTTTCCCCTTTATTTCTAATGCTTTGGTCCTTTCCTCCCCCCCTCCCCCTATGTTAGCTACAACCTTTCTTTCTCTATCTTCCCCCCCCCCTTTGTGGTGCAATTGCTTCAACCGGTTGTCAAATTAGGCCCACTTCATTTCCTGGTAGCAAGAATGGGAGCCTAATGTGATGTTCTTTGTTCGAGGTGTGGTGTTTTTTTTTGTAGTTTGGCATGTCTCATCATCAACAACATTGTTAGGTTTTCCAAGTTTATTTTTCTAGTGGTTCTTCTTGCCCTTCAACTTCCTTCTTACCCTTTTTCCCCTTCCTATGGCTTGGGCTTGGGTGTTAGGGGTGGACCCCCTTGGCACCTTTCGTTTGGGTCTTTTTCGGCCTCATTTGTGTTCATGGATCCCTTTCGTTTTATGATGGGAAATGCAAATTGCTATTAGTCTATTTTTGGAGCACCTTGCGTGAAACTGGTTTGATATTGGTGTTTGAAATTTATTTTTGTTTTTCCCCCAGTGGTGTCTTGTTTCCCCATTCAAAGTGGCACAACCAAACATCGAAAATTAGGGCTTGATTCCAAAGGTTTTAGTTTGGAGATTGGGAGGAACTTTAAGCAAAACATTTTTTGTGGGTGTAAGCATTTGTGGTTACTTCATTTGTGGACTAAAGACCTTCAATGCCCATGCTCCTTTGAAATTTTTCTTCTACTTCCCCCCCTCCCCCCCCCGCCCCCCCCTTTGTGATGACTTGGGTGAAGTTTAGTTTTAAGGTGTGCTAGAGAGTATGCGCGTGTGGTGAAGGCCTTTGCCCCATGGCCGCAACTCCTACTTCATCAAAGACCATCTTAGCGTTGCAAGCTTTCCACCTTTCAGATTCACTTTCCCCCTACCCTGATTTTTTGATGGACTTTTAGTCGGATGGAAACCTAAAGTTATTTTTGGATTCTTTTAGGTCAAATTTTTTGTGCATGTCCCATCTTTTCAAGGGAGACCTTTTGGCATGGTTTTTGAACATCTTTTAACCTCAAGAATTTTGCCAACAACTTCATTCAACTACACTAGCTGAGTTCCCATGTTGCCATGGGTCATTTCCCAGGGTCCTATGTGTGGCATTAGACCAATTGTAGTGGGCAAAATCCTTTATCGATTAATCACTAAAACATTATGTTTTTAGCTTTGAGATGCATTCTTTTTTCACTTATCATGCCATTAGTTTGGCATGGCAATTAAAGGCGAGTGTGAAGTGATAGTGCATGGTATTTGAGCTGCTTTGGATGTCCATCCTAATTGGATGGTGCTACAAGTTGATGTGGCAAATGTTATGTGTTCCTATGTCGGTGCCTATAACCATCACTATCACCGCATTCACAACACATAACATAAAAATACCATGAATGGTACACCACATCCAAACCAAAAAATTGAATCACTTATAACAATGTAAGAATCCAAGCCCAAAACATAAAAAACTAAAACACTTGTATAACAAAGAAAATTGCAAAGCAAAAATTATGTTTTGGAATGTCAAGTCACCAAAAGTGATTTGAGGTCACACAAAATGGGATTATATCCCATGACAAATATCTCGAACCCTATTCATACTTGAATTTGTTCGAGATTAATTAATTAGCTTAACTAATCTAGTTTATCCTCAATTAACTAAGACCTAACCAAACAATTAAATTAACACACCCAACAATTGTCATGCGTTCTTATGTCAACGCCTATAACCATCGTTGTAACCACACTCGCAACACATAACATAAAAATACTTTGAATGGCACATCACATCCAAATCACCCCCCTATTTGGGGTTGAGGTCCCCTTAAGCTATATAACATCATATAACTACTTATTGGAAATCCACCATGGATGATGATGCACCCCCACACTCCTTGAGAGACTCAAATGCAAGTCCAAAAGTGGAAACAATGGAAGAAGGAATTGGAATACACTCCTTAGCTCACAGTATTTCGAGGGTAAGGGGGCGTGTTGGAATTCTAGGATGGGGACTAAGATAAATGACAAGTGGGTTAATTATTCCCATGAACCTGCACAAACCAAACAACAAGTTGGTTAGTGCATGGTTGGAGCACTTTTGGTGCATGGACAAGCCACATGCATACATGGACTCACAAGACTCACCATAACCCAGACTTGGGGGAAGCCACCACCTTCCCCCTTATAGTATTCTTTATGCATGGCCATGGGATTTGCACCCCAATGTCATTTTGTCCCGAAATTTTTGAAATTAGGATTCTTGCGACTTTGGAGGCCCCTAACTTTTTGTCCAGACCTCCAATTGAGGTGAGGTCTGATGCAAAGTTGTAGCCCTCATCTTCTAACTTTGGAGGCCCATAACTTTTTTGTCCAGACCTTCGATTGAAGTGAGGCCTAAAGCAAAGTTGTAGCCCTCATCGAGAGTTTTCCAATGATATGTGACACATCATTCGCACATAAGTAAATCAGGGCGATTCTTGACTTTTACTCGTCGAGAGTCAAATTGGCACTTTGACTTCCGGCCCTTCATTTGACCATAACTTGTGTTTAAGTACTCAAATGGGATGTGCGAACCCATTTTAGACATCTATGTGTTAAGAAATTTTCAATGATATAAAAAAATCTTCAATCCAATGAACTTGACCCCTACAATTGCTCTCTTAAGATTCGGAAGTCCATTGGGACTCCAACTCCCAAAGTGGGAGCCCATTTGGGAATGTGTGGGTTCATTCCTTCACACCTTCCTACACTCCTGGGAGCATGAAATGTGACTACTGAGCTTCACTTTCGGCCCACACCTTTGCAAACCTTTGCCTTGGTTATGAGCCCAAGGTTAAGGTCGTGACAAATTAACATTTTGGTTCCAAAACAAGAAGACCATTAGGCTAGGTGCAAATGTGAGCCCCATCATTAATCACTTAGTTGTAATCCTTCAAATCCTTAACCAAATGTGAATTACCATGGAAGCTTGGGGGTGTGTCACCAATTCTTTCTTCTTCCATTGTTTTGACTTTCAAATTTGCATTTGAGTCTTTCAAGGAATTTGGGGGTGCATCACACATGGATAAATCATGTCATCCAAGTACCCTATTTGTGTATGAAAGAATCGACATTTGCCTGGATGAAACTTAAGGTTATGTTACTTAAATTTTCCGAACACCTCTCGCAAATGGTGCATATGATCTCCTAGGGTTAGGTTAGAAACAATGATGTCATCAATGTAGCATTTGGCAAAACCAATACCCAATAACATTCAATCCATGACCCTTTGAAATTCTGTAGGGGCATTTTTCAAACCAAATGGCAAAAACTTCTATTGGTATAAACAATCTTTCCCATGGAGATCAATTCCCCAAAATGTTGTCTTGACCTTATCACCTTCCCTTTAATGGCAACTGATGGTAGCTAGGCCTTAAGTCCAAGGTAATGAAAACTTAGGGCTATCTATGTCATGGCCTAGGATATTTTGGGATACTTTAGGCAATATCATGGCCTAGGATATTTTGGGATACTTTAGGCAATATCATGGCCTAGGATATTTTGGGACTAGTATGGTTCAGGGTTATAAAAGGAGATAGTCTGGGGAACAACTCTTCAGCAGATCAACACCAGTTGATGGATCAATAAAACTTGTCTTGTCTTG
>Ga0209208_10008563_pt1 | contig 13612 bp, 5 predicted proteins | sample S1TSphfallax_3_FD_187694 | JGI IMG/M metagenome (GOLD analysis project Ga0209208, IMG submission 187694) | Host-associated microbial communities from peat moss isolated from Minnesota, USA - S1T2_Fd - Sphagnum fallax MG (SPAdes) (version 2) | ecosystem: Host-associated > Plants > Peat moss >...
AATAAAAAAGGTCAACCCAAAAAAAAAAACAAATTATGCACATTTTTAAAGTGCATACCTTCCCAACCTACTTATTTACCTAGCTAGGTAGGTACTTAGTTTGACCTACCCACCTAGGTTGACCTATATACCTACCTACCTAAATACCTACCTATATGAGTAGGTATTTAACCTAGGAAAGTAAAACTTACCTATTTATTTTTTTAATCTAAATAGGTAGGTTGGTATGTAACCTAGGTTTGTAGGCACATATTTGTGTACCTACCTAGGTACCTACCAACTTAATATTAATATTTTAATATTTTTCTTCTTAATGCCACGTGGCATACTTACATTGGGCCACATGTCATAATATAATATCATCCAAGTATTAGAATTGAATGTCCTAGATTATTTCAAAATAATATTAATAATATTTTAAATAATCAAATATTAAAACACGTGGCAACACATCATTTACCCTTAATTGTTACCAAAATAGTTGCATCTTAGACGCATGTGACAATACGTATACAATGTAGTCAAAGGATGAAATGTATTTGTTGACTTTTTTTTCATACAATACCTTTTGTCATTTACGACTAATTTATCACATGCGACTTGTCTTAGGCGACTACAAGGATTTTAGTTGCAAAATGTCTCTTACGATTAAAATTTAGTTACAAACACTAGTCGAAAATACACAGTTTTCTTCTAGTGAAAACTTTTGTCTCAACAACAAGGTCTCTTCACGAGGAAAACGTTGACAACAATTCATCGTGCAATAGATTGATGCACTCACATTGCCCACGAACTCCACTAACAACACCTTTTTAATTCTAGAAATAAAACCTTCAGAGCCAACACTGCTGTATTTCCTCTTATGAAAAGATTTTTTTCTTTCACACCAACTGCTCCCACATCGTCATCATCTAGTATATGGGGTTCATTGAATACAATGAGATGTTCTTTCAAAGGGTACCCATCAACAATTGTTTGAGCTAATAGCCATTTCTAAATCATCATCAATACTGAAACAATCCTAGGATAATATAAAACACAAGCCCAACATGGTCCTCACCCAATCGATCATGTAGAATTGTTTCCTGTGGGTTAGATGCAACCACCCAACCTTTTGCAATGAAGACCCCATCATTGTCTACAAGATCGCATTCAACTCCTCACAATTAAAATCTTTGTTTTCTAACCACAATTTAATTTCTTCCTTTCACACCCTCACTATATTTTGCATTGTCATGCCAATGCCCATTAGCTTGTTCATTTCCCTTTCCAGGTCGTTCAAAATTCTCCTATGCTCGAGCCTCCTCACCACCCTCTCCAATATCATCCTCATTTCAATCCTTGCTTCTAGAATTAGAACTAGAATTGCACAAAAAACCTTGCACACCATCCTTAGAAATATAACACCTATCTCCATGTAATTTTTCATTATACAAGTCATGAAATATATTACCTATATTCTCAAAATCAATGATGTTTTCAGGCTATAAGCCATTGAACAATGAATTGTCTTTACATGAAACTCATTTTTTCATGAGATTATTCACCTCATCCATTATTAGGTCACCCTGATCAAGCATCATGACAACCAATTCATCATTCAATGACAAATCCTTGAAAGGCTAGAAAACCTCCATTCCAACCACTAACCCTTAAAATCTGGTTGTTGGAGGTGGGCAAAATAACTTCCTTTCTTTGAAGGCCTCATGCATGATTTCAATTGAAACCACCATATAACTCTCCATTTGACACATACCATATATCAAAACAAGCGATGGATTTATGCATGTTTCGATACCAATCTTCACCCATTCATTTCACAAAAATCCCAAATGTTTACAAAGCTACCAAACATGAATCCTTCAACCATATCTTGCTAAGTCAATAACAAACCCAAGGAAATATTAGCGATATGAAAGAAGATTTTGAATAGGATTTCTCTAGCAACCTTTTGATTTTGACACATGGCAACCATTAAGATTTTGATCTTCAAATCCATTTCTTCCAAATCTATTCACAACCAATGTTCTTGGCAAAAGTCACCAAGCGGTTTGTAGCCAATTTTTTTATAAAAATTGCTTGACAACCACCAAAAGTTTCACATTCAATATTCCTAGCAAGAATTGTTTAACATCCACCAAGCATTTCGCAACCAACATTCCTTACAAGAATCACTTGGCAGTCGTTAGGCGATTCGTCCCAAAGATATTGGTAGGAAAAATGCCTTATGACCGCCAAACACTTTCCAACCAATATTCTTGTCGAATATCGCCTGGTGGTTGCCAAACAATTTGGCTCAAAAATATTGGCAGGAAAAATGCATGGCGACCATTAGGCATTTTTTTATCGATATCCTTGTCAAGTATTGCCTAATGGCTGCCAAGCGATTTGGCCTAGGAATATTAGCAGGAAAAATGCTTGGTGGCCGCTAGACAATTTGTCCTAAAGATGGTAAGAAAAACACCTAGCAATTGCTAGACATTTCCCTAGCCAACATTTTTGGTGAGAATCATTTTGCGACTGCTAGGTGTTTTCCCATCCAATAATCCTTGCGGGATTCGCCCAACGGCCGCTAAGTGTTTTCCCAACCATGATTCTTATAAAGAATCTCCTGGCAACCATTAGGTGTTTTTCCCTAAAAAAATTGTGGAATGAAATACCTAGCGACCACCAAGAGTTTCTCCCATCAATATTTGTGGGAAAAATCACATGGTCTTTCTCGCCAATATCAATGGCTATAAATGTTTGGTGTCTTCCAACCTTTTTGCATGCGAATATACCTTAGATTTTTAATGAAGGAATTGAACATGATTTAATTATTGGGGGAAAAACAGAATGGATACTACGATTATTTTCTATATATATGGATACAAAACATGAATCTCCGATAATATATTGTTGATTTTGAATATTCATTAAATACTATGAATGGGTTGGGAACAATAATGTCAACAAGGAAGTTAATTCATACATTGAAATTAACTAGTCATTATGAATGAAAGGAATTATCTTACCCTAAGGTCAGTTTCGTTGTTAAATGATTTTCAAAATAATGAAATGAAATTTTATGAAATTATGAAGTTGACATGTTGAAAATCATCATAATTGTCATAGGCTATATTCCGAATAATTTCACTGCTCATATCACAATATTATAGTAGATGATGGAAAAACTTTATAATTTTAAAATTTAGAAATGAATTCATATTTTGAAAAAATAAATTATTCCTTTTATCAATGTGGAAATTGAACTTAGGCTACAATATAAACTGTGAGTGATACTACATTCTGAATAATTTCATTACTCATATCACAATATTATAATGGATGACAGGAAAATATATATTTTCAAATTTTAAAAATGAATTAATTTTTGGGGAAAAAATAAATTATTTGTTTTGTCAATGTGGAAACTAACCCTAGGCTACGGTATAGACTACAAGTGATACTACATTCTAAAAGGGAATTATATGGATTTCCAATCCTTAATTCCCATTGCAAGAAAAGTTGTGGGTTCCAAATGATTGAGGCCTTACATACCTTTTGTGTATGTGAATTTGGTCTCAGTATTGTTTGATGTGTTCAATCATGTGCGCTTGGTTGTTGCCACAAATTTTTGGGAGTAAATGTAACCTAAGTTTAGAAATGACTAAAAACTAAGGACACTATATTTGGGGTATAGTAAAGAAATCGTATCTAAATCTTGAGGAATAATGTTTTAGGTTGCCTAGACACATTTAAAATTCTAATGAACACAATTGAAGATTGTTGTCTAACATACTGCAATGACAAAAATTCGAATTGAGGATGTGGTCATATCAATATTTTGGAAACTATCGGAATGACATGTGAAACCCTAATTGGTGAAGGTTGTGGGTAGAAATTAAATTAGATTCTTGTGATTCTTGAAGAAATAGAACAATGAATTTTTAAATTGACTTTACTATTTAGGAGTAGTTTTTTTGTCTTCAATGGAATGTTGAAAAATTGCCAAATGAAGACCAACAAAAGAAGTAGGAGAAGGCTTTGAAGAGGTTTGTGAATATGTTTAGCGTGTTTCATTTGTTTGTTGTTCGGATGTGTGAGACCTGCAGTTTGAAGAGGTTTTTAGGCATGAGAGAGAAAAATGAAAAGTTAAATATGTGGAAGCATGTTTTCTTTTGCAATAAGGAAGGATGTTGGGAACAAACCATGCTATGAAAGAAGACAAAATGAAGGAGATGTCACCTCTACATAGTGATGAAAGATAAAAAATGCAAGAGGCGAGGCGAGATCAAATGTGAAACTTAAACATTGAATTATGGATTGCTGAGAGCATCCATTAACAATTATTAAATTGCCATTCTTTAGACCTATTTGTTGGTTCAGTGGCCTAATGGAGGTGTCCAAGTTCAGACCACCAATTGCTACACATTGGTGTTGTCTTGGATGTTTTTTTGTGGAATTGCAATCGCATGTTCCCCTCCTCTTGTAAAAACTTTTGTGCAAGGTTCATACGGCCAAAATGAAAACTCAGAAACTTAAAGGAAGCGTCAACTTCTCGTTCTATGAACATCATCATTTCAAGACGACAAATAAAAATGTTTTATGGTGAAAATTTTCCCTTCTTTTATAATTGTGAGTGTGGAAAGTGGGGGCTCCACTTTAGGAATAATGACGAAGGAGTACATTCAGAGGCCATTTCTACAATGTATTTGAAAAAACCCTAAATCCTAATACCTTCAATTAATAATATACAATTTGTTATTTATATATTTTTTGTTTTAAATTTCTTAATGTTGATCATTTAAACCTTATACCCTAAATTTAGCAATCAAATTTGGCTTGAAGGTTTTTGATTTACAAAAGAAAAATTATGCCAAAAATTTGCCATTTTGTGACATGGTCAGTTTGATGTTTTAGAAAATCCCCAAAACAATCAACACATGTTTTTGATAATCCTTCAATAATTTTAGCTAAAGTGAAATGCAATGACAAAAATATTTAAAAAATTTAATAACTATTTTTAGTAATAAATGGGTATTTAATTCTACCAATTTACTTTTTAAACATACTTCTAAATTAATCAATGACTATTTAGTATTTCATAACAAGTTATATATATATATTTAAATGCAATTTACATAGGTAAAACATCAATAGTCAAATATTATATAAACTAAATACTTTACTAAATTATTCATGTTCATGAACTCATAATCAATACTAAATAAAATATAGGAAATTACTTAATTTATCATTCAATGATACATTAATCCTTGGTAAATAATTCAAAGGTAGTAAAATACTTATTAAACGGTTCATATTTGAGATATTTATTTAATATTTCTAGAGTTTAATGTATAGAGTTTAGATTTATGGTTTATGGTTTAAAGATGAATTATAAGATTTATTCTTGAAATTTGATTTATAGGGTTGAATAAATAGTTACATAATTTTTATTATTATTATGGTAATATTTCATGTCAATTTTTTTTTTAAAATCATTGTTGTACTAATATGTCATAATTCATAGTTTAAATGAAAATTACATCCGGATCAACTAAATCATTATAAATATATAAACTGTATGATATTTGATTATTTTATATGTAATTTAATTTGTATCTATGTATAAATGTATATGTATGTATGGATGTGCGATTGTATATGTTTGTATATACATGTATGTGAACATGTGTGTGTTTGTTTGTGTTTTTTATTGCTTATATGTATGTAAAAAAATTGTGTTGAAAATAATGCATAAATTATGTTGTAGGTCATCACATGTAGGTCATACATATTTTGGTGTGTGGCACATATGACAATTTTCAAGATATGAATCGTTTGGATATGGGTTTCGTTTAGATATTCGTTTTTTTGTGTGTGTGCGGGTGTAAATGTTTATGTTGTTTCATGTGGATATTATGTTTGTATGTTTTTTAAATTTGTTTCAATATAGTTCAAATATGAATTTAAAACTAAAATATATAATTATATTTTAATTAGTTAATTGGTTTCTATGTGTCTATGTATATGTTTTTTTTCAACACATAAAAATGGAATGCAATAATATACACATAGAAACTATTCCCCAATGTTAAGATTCAAACGTTAACATCGGGGAACAAAGTTTTTATCTATATTGTTGCATTCCATTTTTTTGTGTTGAAGTCATTTTACCCAACAAATATCAAAATTATTATGTTATAATTTGCAATTTAAAATTGTTTTGGAAGACTTTTTCTATTTTATAAAGTAACCTCTTAATGGCCACCATGTTATAATTGTTTGTGTTGTTGTAGGTGAGTCATATTTTGGTTTGGATGTGGTGTACCATTCAACATATTTATATTTTTTTGGGTTTAAGGTTTGAGGTTAAGGTTTAGGGGTTTGAATTTAGGGTTGTAGATTTTTAATTAAGAATAACAACTTGGCAACCTGATGCACGTGTTACAATGATAGCTAAAGATAAATTATAGATTGAACTGCATTGTTGAACTAAAAATAGATTGAATTGTGCAAATGTTTTATTTCTCGTAGTTGTTACTAATTCTTTTTAATCAATGATAATTATGGAAGATAAAACATTTTCACGATTTGATTTGATTTTAACTCGACATGTAGTCAAATCTATGATTTTTTCAATCGACATTACAACACTTGCACCATGTTGTTATTTTCATCATCGAACTACTCATCATTATCATCATAAGCTCATGATTTCAACTTGTCCCCCATAGAAAAAGTTAACTCACAACTTTTAAGTTTTTTTCTTCAAATTTTGATATCATATAACACTAGACTTATTATACAATGTGAGTATTACACTTTATTTTTCAAATCAGATCTTGTTCTTGTTGCAATAAATCATGATCAACAATCCTACATATAATTTCTCTAAACTTCATTTTTTCTTTCATGAATAAATTTGATCACATACCCACAAGGTTAAATTTTGTGTTTTTTTTAAAAGTTTTTCCTTATAGTCTTGGTGTCCACCAGGTGATTTATAATTGAAAGTTTGAATAAATATAACATTGTCAAGTTATTGTTTGGATTTTTGAACTTTTGCAAAGTCTTAAATTAATTAAATAAGTTTTAGGAGAAGTTGAACCCCCAATTGGTCTAAAATCAACAAGTTATTGAAATTAACAAGTTTTCATTTCATAAGTAGTCCACAAAAAAGTCTTAGAAAAAGAGGTGGTTGAAAAATATTTAAATCAATATTTTATTAATAACATTGAAGACAAAATAATTGTAGGTGAATGAAATTCCAAATACTCATGCACATAGCACTTCAAGTGGGCAATCTTGAATCCACATTTACAAAGATAATTTGCAACACAACATATCTTGATGCCAAGTTGGTGAACTTGTGTTATAGTTCATATGCGTTGTTGTCCTTATTTTCTAAATCATATTAATTCTTGATTTGCTTGATGTTCCATGTCAAGGGGAAAAATCTCACCACAAATGCAAACACCACCATCATTATTGTTACACCACAATCTTCATTTTCACTTTCAGCTATAAAACACCAAAATCAAAGTCTAAGTATAACCTTGATTAATGTTCATTGTGTTTGGATTTGTTGGAAGCTCTTGGGAAGGGCAACTTCAAAAACAATCTTACAAATTCTATCGAAAAAAAATGCAAACTTGATCTCCATTGACATTCCAACTATTGCCATTTTGAAGTTATTGCCATTTTCGTGAAAATGAAACTTTCAATGCATATAAGAGCAACAAAGCATTTTTAATTTGAAAAGTTTAGTGTACCATTCACCTTTTAAGGTTGCTCTTGAATCATCTTTAACAAAGGTGATCCAAGGATGAAATCCCTCAAAATCTCTTTCATCGCACCATGGTACTCTATTGTTATGACAAACCTTCATTGCAATCACCAAGAAAACTTGCCATCATTGGGCTTGGTGAATGTGGCAACAATATTTCCAAATCTTCATCCAAGGAGAAATTTGGTTTGCAACCACGAGTGGTCATCTAAAGTTGACGTCATTAACATCATCGTTCACCTCTAGAACTAGTAGACTTGCAAAAAGTTTGGAACCTAATTGCCACTACGTTTTTAATCTTTTTTTAAGGCTTGAAAGTTTTAAATGCTAGATTAGAACCTAGAATTTCAATTGCATGTGGAAAGGTAACTTTTGGAAGTGACAAGAATTTCTGAAAATTTATCAAATTTGAAAAGTAACAACTTTTGCTAAAAACTTTGAAATCTTCTAACTTCTTCATACAATGTTGGATTGATGAGGTTTCTTCAAAATTAGGTTTAGATTTCCAAATCCTAACATAGTCTTTAAAGGTAGATCATTAATTGTACAATGATTCTCCTTTGTTGAAAAAAAACGTCTAATGAGAAAACACCAAGTTGTTACAACTACAAGGTGTAATTCAATGCCCATGCTGACATGCCAACACTTACATTTGAATTTGTATGTTTGTCTATTGGATTCAAGAATAAATGAACACTTCTTGAAATGTGTATCCAAAATTTTCAAGTGTTTTTTTGCAATTGTAATTTGTAAAACCTATTTGTTGTTAATTTCAACCAAATTTGATCATTAGTTGGTCACATTGGTTGTTGTATGACAATAATGTTAGGTTGATGACCAACCAACCATTTATGTTGTTCCTATAGGATGTTCAAAAAAAAATCTTAAAATATGTTTTTTGATGCAAATTGAACATACAAGGTTGCTTTAAACCCCATTGGATTAAAATTTCCTAATAATATTCAAGGTTAAAGATAGGGATCAAGGTTAAGCAGTTTCAAGGTTTAAATTTTAAGCATTAGAATTGATTACTATCATTTTGGGTTTGGGGTTTTGAGTCTAGGGTTTAGGTTTTTGAATCTAGGGTTCATGGTTTTGAATATAGGGTTTAGGTTTTTGAGTCTAAGGTTTAGGGTGTTGAGTTCAAAGTTTAAATTTTCAAAACATTAGAATTTATTACTAACATTTAAGGTTTAGGGTTTTGAGTTTAAGGTTTAAGGTTTTGAGTTTAGGGTTTAGGCTTTTGAACCAAGGTTTAGGGTTTAAGCTTTAAAATTGATTTATAACATTTAAGGTTTATGAATAAGGGTTTAGGGTTTTGAGGTTAAGGTTTGCAGGTTTATGATTTAGAATTTGGAGGTTTTGAATCTAAGGTTTAAAATTTGAGGTTAAAGGTTTAAAATTCAAAGTTTTGTGTTGGAGTTTGGAGGTTTTGATTTTAGGATTTCAAGTTTGATGTTTAAAGTTGAGGGTTTAAGCTTTAGAATTGATTATTAACATTTATGATATTCTTTATTCATGACATATATTTTTTAAAACCAACATTGGACAATGAATCAAATAAATGGGAATGTCATGGACCTCAATATGGTGATTTAGGGTTTAGGGTTTTCATGCGTATGGTTTAGGGTATAAAGTTGAATGTTTTGATGTATATTAGGGTTCATGGTTTTGATGCATAAGGTTTTAAGTATAGGGTTTAACATTTTGATGTGTAAGGTTTATGGTTTTGATGCATAGGCTTTAGGATTTTGATTTAAGGTTGATGGTGTAAGGTTCAAGGTTTTGATGCATAGAGTTCAAGGTTTTGATTTAAGGTTCAATGTTTTCATGTATAGGGTTTAAGGTTTTGATTTCAAGTTTAAGGTATTGGGTTTAATGTTTTTATGTATAGGATGAGTTGATCACGTTAGTGGGGAAGTTGTAATAATTAAGTCATTATCATACATACTATTGTTGATGGCCCCTGAACAAGTGTGAAATTGGCACTTTTGTTCATAGCAAGGTGTATTTTGTGTATTTTGTTTTGTTTTGTCTTTCTTTGTTTGGTTCTTTCCATGGCTTCCTAAGGAGGTGTGAACCTTGTTGTTTTTTCCTTCATTGTGAGAATGGAATTTTTTCTATTCTTACCAAAGATATTCTTTTTGTCTATACCTTTCTTTGTGTCTTTCTGTCAATCCTTAACTTCTTTTTTTTTTCCTTGTTTTGGTCTTTATTTTCTTTTACATTGTTTTTCCTCTAGATTTTTTGTGATTTAGTGAATAAATGTTAACCATGGATATATTTTAAATCGTTAGAATGGAGATCTTTCAATTCTTATGAAAAATATATCTATAATTCTTTAAAATTCATTAAGGGCATATTACTTAATGTAATCATTTTGTTTTTCCATTTTCTGTCTCTCACCGTATATGTATCAACATCATTGTACATTGATTTGAGTGGGTGAGTGAACCTCAACCATTTTTTTGGATTTGTGCTTCTTTTTTTCCCTTGTCTTTATTAGCAAATTGAAATGGTATGTTTGTCTTTTTTGTAACCTTATGTCTCTCCAAGTCTATTTAACAATATTTCTCAAACCGACTTCACATCTACATAGATTTTATTTTCCTTCAAAATCATTGACAATTTCCTCCAAAAAAAATCAATCTTCTTCTTTTCTATTGACCAATTGCATTCAATTTATTCAAATTCTTTGTCAAATAGTTTAATTCTCTTTTCAACCGCACAATATTTTCCTCTTTAGTAGATTCAAGAGAAAAGATAATTTTTGACACAAACAAAAAGGCTTACACACGAAATTCCTCATCATCTCATCGTCTTCACCAACAACAAATCCATACATCATGAATTCATGGTTGTAAAAACTTTGTAAACTATCAAACACCTCACCAAACGTTATTTCTTTCTTGTAAGTCCTTGTCCTTGTCTCAATTGCCAAAGGGGATTTCCGTTTTTTATCCACTTTTGTTGAAGATTGTTGACTTTATAAAAATTAAATATGCCCAGAGGCCCTTGCAAAAATTTTGGAACCCATTTTATGTAGCGACATGATTTGCATTAACATCTTTAGAGGAGGCATTGTGACATATGTTTGCCTGGTATGTCTATTTATCTCTTTGAATTTTTGTTCATTTTACATTCTATTTATTTTCAGATTGGTAAAATCATTTTTTGTTCAAAATAGAGGAAAAAAAACGCAAAGTTTTGGAGATTATCCCTTATGATCTTGACAAAAATCATTGTGAGAACATCACTTCTTTGTGTCTTCGGATGTGTTCCGGTGTGACTATGAAAAATGTCGCAACTGGTGGGGATAAGCAAGTCCTTTGCATCACAGAAGGTGTGCAAACAGTTGATGTCAATGTTAGTGATGAGGAAGGTTCTAGAGGGAGCAAAGGGGAAGATGATTCGTAGGCCTTGACTATGAATTCATGCTCTTCAACCATTAGTTGATAATGGTAGGCCAAGTTATGTCCAAAGGGAAAAAAAGATCTACAAGGCCATCCATGACTAGGAGCAAGGCTCCAAAAAAGAAGGAGAAAAAAAAAATTCCCTATTAAACATTCAAGACATTGAAGTTGAATCAAGTAATGTGAATTTGCAAGTTGACGACGACTTGTTGGCATATCTAAACTCTTCAAATGCTCAAATTTCAATTACATCATCCATCGATGTTGCTTTGAAGGCCGAAGGTGAACATATTGGCGAGGCATTGCGAGATATTGAACCTTTAGATACCTTGAGCCCAACGTAAAATCAATGATAATTATTGTAATTTTTACACATAAGGAAATATGGGTTGGTTGTGTTATGTTGTTACATTATTTAATGTACATAATTGTATTGCGCAAATTCAAAATGATGTTGATGCTTTCATGTACTATTTTCTTGATCCAAACATGTAATAATGATCAAAATTATTTTTCTTTCATGGAGAGTGGTGAATTTTAGGAATAAATCTGTTCTTCTTTATGCTTGTGAATGATAATTTTAATAACGAATTTTTAGAATTTCAAGTCATAGAGTTTGTTTTATTTTAAGCTCCCAACCTCCATTTAAGTTGTTTGCACCCTAGGAGTTTTTATGTTATTGTAGCCTTGCGGTTGCCAGACATTCATTTCTCCTATTGTACATTTGGCGATTGCCAAGCTTTCATTGTTCTTTCATAGCCTGTGTGGATTTCTACTTTCATTTGCTTGACAGTTAAAAGGATTTCAATTCTTTTATCATAAGCTTAACGGTTGCCATGCATCAATGATTGTTTTCCTCCCTTCTCATAGCCAACATTCAATTTTCTAATTGTCATTTAAGGTTTTGTACAAATATACCGAGTGGATAAGCTTAGCGGTTGCTAGGCATCAATGATTGTTTTCCTCCCTTTTCATAGCCAACATTCAGTTTTCCAATTATCATTTAAGGTTTTGTAGAAATATCCTGAGTGGATTTACATTTTATTTATTATTTTTGAATTTTTTCTTTGTGATTAATTGTCTTTTTTTTAACATTTAGATGATCAAATTGATCCTTGTCAAATTGTTGAATGCAAAATGAACAAACAAAATCATAATGAATCGTTTGTTATTGAAGTGTATGTTGTTTTAAAGGGTCCTTGTGAGATTTCTATTGGGTTTTCAATTGGTGTCAATTCTATTTGTGGAAGCTAAGATGATTACGGGCAACTTACGAGTCCGGATTTTGGGTCATTTGGTTTGTCATTGTTCATTGAAAAAACTGATGACTAAGTGAATAGTTATTTCATAATTGTTGATATCATTTTCATGTTCTAATTTTGAATTTGTTTGTGAGAATTATAGTTCATGTTTTAAGTGGGTTATTTCAAATTTGTTGATGGTTTCAAATTACTTTGTTCTTTGCAACGATGCAATGGCAGTTTCTTTGCTTCCAAAAATGGGTCTAGATTTTGTCCCTTCTACTTTAGGTTTTCACAATCAATCTTAATTGTTTCTCCTCTTGAGGTGAGTCGTTTACATGTCATTTTTGACTTCAATGGGGTTTTGGTGGCGAAGCGGGCTTTAAGTTTTTGTACATGAATGTGGACCAGTTCTACACTTACACTCAAGCTTGGATTGGTAGATTTCTTAACAAGTTGTTTATCTTAGTTCAAAGTTTATATTTGGCATGTTGCACGATGTTATAACATCAACAAATATCTGAAATTTTTAAAGAAAAAATAGATATTTCTTTGCATCCATCAAGAGTTTTTGGCCAGAAAAATGATCATTTTTTCTGCAATCATCCTAAGAAGTCGATTTTCCATAAGAACCTTGTTGTTTTCTTCCCGAAATTTCCCAACACCCATGTTGGGAACACTTTGCTTGTTGATGATACCCCATATAAATGTATATGTAATGATTCGTGTAATGTTATATTTTTGCAATTGTTTGAAGGTGCGTGTAGTGATGGGGATTATTTGTTCTCCACTATTTTTCCTTGCTTGGTTTCGCTTCATTCGTATGGGTTTAGTGTTTAAACTTACATGAAACATAATCCTTTTGGGATTATTAGAAGCATAAGTTGGAATGATCCATATTACAATATGTTATTTGAATATTGTAGTGATAGTTGTGACCCAATATACTATACAAAAACAAAACTGAATTTTTCTGTCATACATTTATTATCATTTTTAGCATATCAATTTAAAACTGATTTTTGATTCTTTTGTCAATTAAAATAATAAATTGAAATTGAAATTGAAGCCAATAAATGTTTTTGGGGCATGTTGTTTTCTAATGAATTTTCCCAATTAATGTAGTTTTTTTTTTTTTTTTTTTTTTTTTCTTTTTTTTATTTTTTTTTTTTTTTTTTTTTTTT
>Ga0209208_10008564_pt1 | contig 13611 bp, 8 predicted proteins | sample S1TSphfallax_3_FD_187694 | JGI IMG/M metagenome (GOLD analysis project Ga0209208, IMG submission 187694) | Host-associated microbial communities from peat moss isolated from Minnesota, USA - S1T2_Fd - Sphagnum fallax MG (SPAdes) (version 2) | ecosystem: Host-associated > Plants > Peat moss >...
TAATGTAAAGTTTGGGATTTACACGCGTTAAACGACCAATTTTAGGGGGGTATTAGATAATTGTCCAACCTATTTTTTATCATCATATTATTATCTAATTTTTTAATATATACATATTAAAATCACCATATAATTTCATATTATTACATATATTATATTATAATTAAATTGATAATTTGAATAAAATGTACCCTATTTTTAACTAATTGACTTAAAATTTTTACCCAATAAGCAATATATTGCACCTTATATTTTTCCTCACATATTTTCTACTTTTTTTTACTAATGTCCCCCTTGTGTGAATTGCCCATCTCTAATTTTTTCAAAGTTTTTTTATAAACAATCCTTTAAGGTTTTTTTGGCAAATGGGGCCTCAAGATATGCTTTCAAATGCTCTTAATAAATGAATTTTCACATTGCATTTGGATTAGCTAAGCTATTTATTTTTTGCCAATGTTATAGGAAGCAAAATGAACATTGTATCATGTCAATAGTGTTTTGAACTAAATGAATTCCACAATTTACTAAAGCACCTTGTGTTGGCAAGGTTGTTTTGCCTTGTGCAAACATTAAACTTGAATTATTGAATCTCCCCCATGAAAAGTCCAGCTCTAGAAAATTCACCATTTGACTTTTAAAAATAACACATGTGACACAACACTCAAACCTAAACACACCTAGTCATTAGGGAAAATGTCACTAAAAAAATCAATTTAAAAAAAAAATCTTTGGAAAATTTGTGTCATTAAAATAACATTCTTTAGAAAAATAATCACTACACACTTTGAAGGTCAAAACACACCCATATAGCCCATTGAACCCAACATTTTGGATTGTCCAAAGAACTACAAATCCATATGATACATTTGAATGTCAAAAACACACCTATAAAGCTATATGGAATAATCATCAAAGGTTGTTTATTTGAGTGTTAAAAACACACCCACAAAACCATAAAATTTGTCTTGTTTAAACCTTTCTTTTTGGATTTCACACATTTTGTTCATTAGATTTCCATATCACTTTTTAGACCTCATGCATTTGGTCATTAGAATTCAAAACAAATCCCATGATCTTAACCACATATCCTTTATTTCATAACCATACAACAAAAGAACCCATCGAGGACTACCGAAAAAGGTTGCATACCTCCCAAGAACCTTTCAAATTCAAATAAAAACCTAAAAAATGTGAAATTGTCATAGCAACCATAATGGGTGATAATCATGTTGCCAAGTGAAGTTGCAAAAGTTGCAAACCACTACAAACTAATCTTGTTCGAGTTCATATAATGACCCAATTACCCATTAAGGATCATAATCAAGTTTTCAAATGAGCTACAAACCCCTACAAACTTGTATTTGAGCAAATAATGGCCTAATTAGCCATTTAAGATCATAATCAAGTTGTCAAATGAATTACAATCTCTTACAAACATATTCCAAATTCAAATGAGAATGCAATTAAATTTTTAGAATCAATGAAATGAACATTTAATAGTGTAAACCCGACATCCCTAAAGTAGCTTTTAGTGAAAGTTGTTAGATGAAAACAATAAAAAGTGCAAAAAACACATTGATGTTAAAGGATTGTTGAAGGGAAGGTAACCCTAACTTCCAAAGAAAGACATAGAAGATGAATTTAAAAAATTGCAAACTAAAACTTTTAATGTGTCATAATGAAGGCAAGAAGCACTACACCAAAACATGGTATATACTACTTCATATATGACTATATTTGTATTTAAAATAATGGCATTAATGATTACGTGATTATGTAGCAAAAATAGACTTGTAGCTTTTTCCATTGGTAATATATTTGGTTGTAATAATTTATGTCATTCACCATTTGATTTCTATAATTATGTTATTGGATAGATGCAAGTTATGGTCGCTCACTTTGGTGATGAAACGGTGTTTTTTCCCTAGGTACCATTTATTCAAATGCTTGTGGTGAATAATATATCCTTAAATTTACTAATTGGGACTTGGATCTAAACAACTTCATTATGAAAAGAATTGTGTGGTTATTTATTGATAAAAATTTTCATTTTTTGGTAGTAATGGACTTTTGAAGTTGAAAAATATGGATTGGTTGTCTAACTAAAACATCACAAAATGAAAAAAATTATATTGATTCACATTCCAAATTTGTTATTGGGATTCAATATATAATGTAATATAAGATGATAAACTCATATGAAGAATCTTTTATTTGAAACCTTAACCATTTAGTAGTTAGGGACTTTTGAATGGTTAAAATTTGACCATATTTTCATAAGTCCATATGAATTGCATTTTTTGTTTGTTTTTCAAAACATTTGTCGCAAAAGCATATTTTTTGAAAGTTTTAGATGGCGCAGTATTCCTTTGGGCTTTATGGGTTATTCTTTTAGAACTTCCAAATCAAAAAATGACATCAACTACATTAAATATCAATTTTCACATAGATTTGGGAAGGTTTATAGGTGATTGAACATGTATTATTCAAATATTAGAATATTAACATTTTTAAAAATAACAACCATGTCCATTTGAATCATTTTAAAGAATATTGTATGGACTTATAAGGAGTGTGTCTTCTGTTGTTTTTGAAGCACTATATTGTGCATTCACCCAATTAGGAAAAACAATGATTTTCATTATTACATCCAAGAACTACAATTAAATAATAAGTATTTTTTTGGCATACAAAATGTAAACATGTCTTTAACCATAGTAAAACAATGTGAACAATCTAGTTAAACATATTTATTAACGTATATTAAAAGTTTATCTAGATAGGTAAGTAAGTAGGCTTAGGTAGGTGGGTAGGCTTAATCAAATAAATATGTACCTCAGCTAGCTACCCTATTCTATTTATAATCTACCAACATACATAATGTAATTAACTACCTATTTAACATAGATTATGTAGGTAGGCTATATTTAATTATTACCTACCTAACTACCTAGCTAGATTACCTATTTAAGTAGTAGGTAGGTGCATAGGTAAGTAAGTAACCTAAGTTAAATGGGTAGGTAAACATAGGTAAGTAACTTAGGGTACATAAATAGTTACATAAAAAATAAGTAGGTAGGTGGGCAAGTCAGTAGCAAAAGTAATTAATATGTAAATATAAGCAAATGGGTAAATAGCCTAGGCTAGGTAGGCAAGATGTAGGTTCTAATCAATATAATATAGTTTTTCATGTTGGGAGAAGATCTTCACTATTTAATGTGGAAAACAATATTCATGATTGTTAAAAGGATTGACATGTTCTTAAAGCCCACACCAAAGCTCTATTATAATGGTTTACATATTTTGAAAGTAAAACACCATAATTACCTATACTAGTGGCCAACAAATCCTAGTCATGTAAATATTTAAGGAAATTAATAATACATGTGGCACACCACATTACAAAAGTAACATTACCCATAACTATAAACTAGCAAATGTTACACATTGCCATTCATAATTATAGTAAGGTTGACTTATATTAATTAAGATACCTACATGCACTTACGCCACGCATGCTTTAAAATGACATGTGTAAGTGGTACTATTTGTTTTGATTTAAAATTTAAGTCATCAAAGTCATTTCAAACACACCTTGAAGGGGTGGCAAAACAAACAAAACTCAGTCAATTTAGTCATTTTTTATATGTATTTTAGTCATCTTAGTCACAATGCTAAGGGCATAAAAGACATGTTTTTGTAGTAGTGAAGTGATGGTTATCATGAATCTAACTTTACACATACATAGATCAAAAGACATATAAGGAAGGGGAGGGATCTTATACCTTTAAATTTTTCCCACTCTTATAGAATAGGTGTAAATATCATCTACTTTTCTAGTTGGAGGGATGTTAAGAGATATAAGGTGCCCTCCAAATACACCAAGATTTTTTTAGTGCTTTAAATGTAAATCCAAACTAATATTCATGTTTTATTGAATTATTTTCCAAACATGGCATATGGAAAAATAAAAATCAAGTTTGTAATATGAATATTGGAGTTATCCATAAAATACACCAAATTGTGAATATTGGGCTTTAGTTCTTACCAAAATTGGAAACATGATTGGAAATTAGGATGAAAACAATGCATATGAAACAAAGAAAGAACCAAATTAGTTTTCTTACTTATATTGGTTCCCCCAAATTATGCATTTGCTTTACTTGCAACTTCATTGTTGCCCATATTCTTTAGTAAATAAAGTCTCTTGAAAATAAGATCCTACGAATTTTATGACCTAATATCCAATTTTATTAAAATTGTACCCAATTTTTCACACTTCACATGGCTATATTAAAAAATGAAGACAAGACATGGTTTACAAGGTCATAGGTTCAAAGACAAGGTGAGTTTGGGATAACTCTAATATGTATAAATAATAATATTTGACATATCCTTTATACAAGCCTTATGATGAATACAAGTGTTAGTTGGGTGTTTCCATGGTATAATGTAAACAAAAAGTAGTCACAATTTGACATTTTTCACTACAACACATTTTTAATGAGGGAAATGTACAATTAAACGTTAATAACATCTTAAATTTTCATAATGTTGGGAAATTGGTGCACATATCAATAATTCAATTGTCAATTGGAGTACTTTTTAATTTGCAATAGTGTGTTACAAATATTGCAATGAAAAAAAAAGAATAAAAAATACTACTTTTAATGGGAATTTGTCCATGAAATTTTGCACATACAAAAAGACCACCATAATGAATAATCTTCCAAATTAAAATTTTCAATTTGTCATAAAGTCATGAAGCTAATGTTAAATGATACAAAAATATTTTGTAGTACATTATGTTACTATAATGTTAATGATTATGACTTCTTAATGTGCAAAATTTTCTTCCATTAAAGATGTAGTTGGGTTGTGTGTTGTCTTTATCATTCTACAAAAATAAAGTGGAATTTTTAAATAAATGAAAAATGGTATTTTGCTGTTAAATAAGGTGTTTAAATAACATTTATAAAGTAATGGGTATACACTTACATAAAGACACAATTCTGAATCAATTTCATTTTCATGGTTTATATAATTGTTTTTATTTTTATGCAATTTCTAGAAGAATTCAAAAGTAAGTGAAATTTTATTTTTTACTACTTTTGATATTATATGCATTTCTAATTTTGACACAAAGTGTGTACACTATACCGTGGAAACACCTAGTTCATCCTTGTAGGTTTAAAGTTTAAACCATCTTTAGGTAGTTATTACAAATAGGAACAAAACTTGAATTGTTATCACAATGATTCTCAAAATTCATACCAATGTTGGCTAAATATACTACTAAATTTTGGTTATCACCATGCATATATAATGGCCAAATATGCACAAATGCATATTTAGATTTTGGTCATTTTCCATATTTGGTGCTATAAGTAACTAGGAGATGTAAGGCACTTCAATATATATATATATTATAGAAAAATCATTATGGATATCCATTGCTAGTATTTTATGACGAGCTTGGATATGTATAAATATATATATTTTTTATTTTTATACAGTGTTTAAGGGTGGTTTAGGTATCCACATGCATATGCATATCCTAGTTTCAAGTTTTGCCAATATCTTTTTTTTCCTTAAAATTTTTTATCACATTGAAAGTTTGCCATTACTTTGTTGTTGTTTTTCTAGAAAGGATTTCAATGCACTTAAGAACCCAAACACTTAAATGCACAATGACATGAGGTTTCTTTAGATTTTTGTTCCTTTTTAATGAACTACATTCTACATCCTATTAAGATTTAAGATTTTTAAACTTCTTGTTGTATCAACACTTTGTCGAAGAGGTATATGGTATTGACATTGTAGGTTGAAGTGTTGTTGTAGTTCATTGGAACGAGATTTGCTACAATTGATTGAAGTTTTGTTACAATTTATTAAACTGGGTTTTGTTGTAACTCATCAAAGTTTTGTTGCATTTCATTAAGCTCTACTCCAACTTGTGTCAAAGTTTTGTTCTAATTTTTCAAAGTGGGTGTTTTCTAGCTTGTCAAAATTTTGGTGTAACTTTTCATAATAGGTTTTGTTACTACTTGTCAAAGTTTTGTTGCAACTCATTAAAATGGGTTTTGTTGCAACTTGTCAAAGAGTTTTGTTGCAACTTGTTGGAACTCTATGTAACTTGTCTTAGAGTTTTGAACATTTTGTGAAAGGTGTTTGAGGTTTGAGAAAACTATGACTTTGGTGAAATTGTTTGAATTTTTTTGTTGTAGGTCCAAGTCTTGTTGCAAGTTGTAAGAATTTTAATGCAATTCATCAAATTTTTGTTACTATTTATCAAAGCTTTAAGGGTTCATTACAACAAAACCATGTCCTTTAAGAACACACAAATGACTATGATTGGATTTTAGAACTCATTTACCCAAACTGGCAAAAAAAGGTACTTATTTTGATTAATCTCATGTTTATTTGACTTCATGGTTTTTTTACTATGTTTCAAACGTGTCTTTCACACTAATAATAATCAATGGTTTATATGAACAACTTGCATATGAAAATGAAGTCAACAAATTTATGAATAAGAAATTCAAATTGTTATAGAAGGTAGGTACATTTTTGTCTTTAACATTACTATTGTATTATTCTACTTTATATTTGATGAGTTTCTAAGGAAGTCATCATCATCTATTATGAATGATATTTCCAATGCTTTTTCATTAATGCCATTTTCATCGGATGAAAACTCCACTTCATCATTTTGAATTTCATTCCCTTGTGGTAAAGGGGCATGTAATTCAAGAAAATCCTAATCACTTCCAATTGTTAGTAGATTAATTTCTACCCCATTACCCTTTGCATTCTCAACTCATTTCCCTTGAGGTTCATTCTTCAAAACTACCTTCCACCTTAATTCAAAAAGGTGTCATCACACATTTATAAGAAATGCAAAGGTATCTTTTGAAAATGGGAACATTTCATTAAAGTTCACTGATGTAAATCCATATTCATCTTGTTTCATTGTCGCTCTTGTCCCCTTGTAATTGGCCTTTACCCAACTACAAAACAACACAATGACACATGTTGTTCCATAATCTAGCTCCAAGATTTCTTCAACCTATCCAACATATTCCAAATCTACTTTGATGGGACTACTATCTTGTCCACTTAATTTATAAATTGTTGTGAAAGTAGCAGGTACTTTAGAATCCATTGTGACCCAATTTGTCTCAGCATTCTTCACATGGATATGGTTTCCATATGCATACATAGCTTGATATGATGTTGTTTTCAATGCAAGAGGTAGAGATAGTTGAATGGCCTCAAGATCAATATTTTCACCATTATCCTTTATTGAAGATAAAGTTAATGGAAGCCAATTTTCATAATAAGGAAACAAGTCTAATTCAAGTGGATATACCACCCTCTTGTCCTAACACCCCTCCAATGAAGTCTTTTGTATGCCTTTCGTTTTGTTTCTTTAAGTTCCATTTGCAATTCATGCTTCCTGAAAAAAATCCACAAAATCTATTATCAAATGACACATCCTCATAATACAAAAGAATTCTACAATTATAAATTATAATCAACATTTATAACAAGATGCAATAATTAATTATATCCAAAAATTAGACAATAAATTTGACCTTGTAGTTTAGTCACACTTGAACAAAATACAAGAAGACATCTTGTAGTTTAAAATTACCAATATATTTAACCACATGAAAGAGAAAATTTGTTCAATTTTGTAAAGCTTAAAATGTTCAACATATGCCAATTCAAGTTTTCCAAGGCTCTAATGTTGCTGCATTTTTTATGACAAACGAATGGGCCCAATCTCTAAATTCAACAATCATGGTTATCATCTACCTAGACCCTTAAGGCACTTCATCAAACATGTTTTGGTCATCATAATCATCCCAAACTTGGCATTCTATAGTTTAAAATTTTTGCATGTACTATGTGCAAAATCCAATTGCTTCCTCCATTGTGTAGCCTTCAACCATGCTACCCTTGAGCCTTGGCATGTTCCAAACATAAGTTTTGAATGATTTCATATATCTTTCCATGGGGTACATCCATTGAATATGTACATGGCCACACAAGTCGACCTTTGCCATTAGATGCACCATAAAATGTGTCATAATGTTGAAAAGAAATGGAGGAAATTCTTTTTCCAAAAGACAAAGTGTGATGGTTGCTTCTTGCTTCAAATCATTCATCATACTAGGATCAATGGGTTTTGCACAAAGTCTTTGAAATATTTGGCTCATACAAATGATATCAAGTCTAAGACCCCTAGGCATGAGGGTATGTACACAAAGGGGTAAAATTTGTTGCATAAGGACATGGTAGTCATGTGCTTTCAATCCTTTTAACTTGCTTATGCCCATATGAATATGTTTCTTGAGGGTACTTAAATAACTAGTTGGTGTCTTTAATTCTTCAATGATACGTATGAAAGTCTTTTTTTCTTCCAACTACAAAACATAAGGTGAAATTGGCAAAGTAAATTCACCTTCTTTTCTCTTTGCAATTGGCCACAATCCATTCTAAATATTCATATGCTTCATATCTTTCCGCACTAATATAGTATCACCCTCTCCAAACATGATATTCATCACATGTTCAATGAGATTTTTTTCACAATGCATGACATTTAATGTATGTCGTATAAGGAGGTCTTGATTTGCTCAAGAAAAATAGTTCATATAAATAAACAACAATAACAATCATCAACACAATACTTGTGCCCAAAATGTGCATCCAACTTTTTTTAATTTCAAAAATTTATTGAGTTTATAGTTACATAGCTATGTGTTTTTTATTTATTTCAAAAATATGTTTTATTGACTAATGTCTATTGGAATAAATTGAAATTTTTTATTGACTATGTATAGTTGTTGTGTCAAACATATTCACTGGCCAATATTCTAGAGTCCATAACAAAGATTTGTGTTTGATTCCATGTTTGTGTATTGGGCCATCGGTTGATCCAGGTACATCTCCTTCCTTGATCCAATTTACATGTGATTATGCATTTTGGAGTGTTTGTTTTGGGAATATAGGTCAAGGAGTTCCTTTGGTTTCCAACTTGCCATCAAACCAACATTTGTTTTGATCGTAAAGGTGTGTACGACCAAGTCAACGCCTATGGCATGTGTAGATCATTTTCCTCATGTGCTTGGAATATCAAGCTATTGTATCAAGTCCACAAATGGGACATCCTTTGTACCCTTCAGTAACACATCTTGCTACAAGTCCATAAGTTGGAAAATCATGAATAGTCCAAATGAGTATTCCTCGAAATTTAAAGGTTTGTTTACCAACTTCAACTGAAACATCGAATGTAATAACTCCTCTCCATAATTCTTGTAACTCCTGATCAGTCAAAGGTGCCATGTATGTGTCCATATTTGCATCCTTTACTGATTCCTTTCCAGGGATGACAAGAGACAACATAACAAATTTTTTTTGCCACCAACCATGGAAATAGATTGTACATGAGCAATAAAATTAGCCATGTTGAATGCTTGAAATTGAATTCACCAAATGGATTCATCCCATCCATAGCTAAAACAAAACAAAAGTTCCTAGGGTCTTTAGTAAAATTTGGCCACATTGCATCAATGTGTTTCCATACCTTTGAGTCAACCATAAACCAAACCATGCCATCTTCTGATGATTTTTTTTCATGCCATTACATAAGTTGAGTTATGTTCTTGCACTGATACATCCTCTTCAAATGAGGGATAAGAGGGAAATGTCGAAGAACCTTGCAAGGGATTGTCTCTGAAGACTCCACATATTGACCAACCTTGCATATTAAACACACAAGCAAGTCCTTGCCCTCTTTACAATACAAGATGCATCTTTGTTCACATGCATGGATTGATGTGTAATTAATGCCAAGATTGTTTACCAACTTCCTTCTTTCATATTTGGATTTAAGCATCACATTATTCTCTAGGAATAATCTAAACAATCTATCTTGAAAAGTATTAGTCACTTGGTGAATGGTGCAAACATTAAGGAGCATCAACACACTTGATAAGGGGCTATTTTTTCTCTGGCCACATGCTTCAAATAATGGTGGCTCTGCCTCTTTCAATAACATCTCTATCCTGTCATCAATGGTTTTTTCACCTTCAAAAAAACTATCATCATCAGTGGATTGGTTTCTGGAACATGCACGCATTCTTCATGTATTTCATCATATTAACCAAGTGCTTTTTATATCATTTGAATGCAATACAAAGATTGATCTAAATTTGTTGCCCTTTATGGATTGTTAACATGAATGCAACCATGCCTTCCTATGGTGTATGGATTGTTTCCCAAAGGTTCCAAATTTGGGTCTTCTCCTTAATGATACATGGGATTGACATTAATTATGATATACACACAATATATAATTAGATTTATGTTCATAACATGAAAAAAATCATGGCTACTGTTCATTTGGTTGCCTTTGAGCTCGAAAGAAAAAATGGCAGAGCTCTAATCAAGCTTATAACTTACCAAATTTTCGAACAATCTAACAACTATTTACAAAAAAATTATATAATATATAATTCAAAATTAGGAAATTACATGACATAATAATAAATATCCAATATTTTAAAATTGTTGCTTTGAACTAAAAAAATCCAACTTCAACATGTTGCCATCTGATTTGTGATTGATGAACCAAAATCTAAAAGTTTGAACTACATACATAGCCTAAATTGTTTGTTAAAATTTTCCATAATTTCCCCCTAGAAAGGACACATGGATTCAAAAAATAATGCAATGTTCATTTGGCTGCCTTTGATTTTTTAAAAAAGAATAGCAAAGTTTAATGTAGTTTATAGCTCATTAAAGTCCAAAATCCTACAACCTACCTATTCACAATCCAATAATTATTTACATCAAAAAAATTTGTATATATATAGTTCAAAATGGGGATTACATGAAATAATAATAAATATCAAAAAATTTAAAAATTGTTGTTATGAACTAAGAAAATCCAACTTCAACATGTTGCCATTTTATTTTAGGTTGATGAACCATTATCCAAAAGTTTGAACTCCATACATAGCCTATTTTTTTGCTAAATTTTTCTATTATTCCTCAAATTTGTATCAAAAAATGAATGTTTTTTTTTATGTATGAGAAGTCAAAATTCAAAAATTGACAATATATTGACAAAAAAACCCTTTTCTTTCATGGATAAGCTTAGTTGAGATTGTCATAACCCAACCCCATTCCTTTTCATCCCATGGTCTAGGTTCTACTTCATTATATTCCCATATACAATTTTCAATTTCCATGCATTGATTGGAAACACTATTGACATACCCAACCACATTTCCTTTCTCAACATCATTGTTAATAAAAAAATTATCATGCCGATTAAACACATAACGCTTTAAGTGTGGGTAATAGGGAGATAATTTTTTGTATTCACTTGGTGTGTAGTATGGACTTGTGAAGGAGAGTAATGGCTCCTTAACTTGTACATCTTCAAGTATAAACAAGCCCCATCCCATTTATTGGAATGTAGACACACTTATCTCCCATCATCGATTCTACCATGTGAATGGGGTTAATCAAGGAATTGGCAAGGTAGGCCACTAACCAAATTTTTTTCCATCTCCATATCTTGTTAGATCCACTATGGCCTTAGGAATGGATGGGGGAAAACACATGGTAGTTGGGAAACCGGCAATAAAATCCTTTAGGGATGAATTCATTACAAATTCCACATATGGGTGTCGTTTAGCCTACAAAAACAACAACAACAACAATAATGTAGTGAATCACCTTATCAATATTCTTACTAACATTATAATGACTTCAAATGAAAAATAGGGAACTGTTAATGCTCGCTAATATATATTGAATGAAGAAGTCATCACATCCAAATGTTTGTAGGTGTTGTTTGATTGTTGACCAGAGTAAAACTTTGGACCCATGACACTTATTACAAGGACATTGGTATTCTACAAAACCCAATTTATCTGCTTGTACTTCTTCATGTTCCCATGGTTTATCATGGTTGACTAATTGTGAAACTTGTCTTGTTGGATTGTCTTCAACATCCAACTCCATCTTTGACAAACAAGACACAAATTAGTAAAAGAATCCAAGATATAAAACATTTTCAAAAACTTGTAGACTATGTATAGTTTAAAAGTCCTTATCTTATCCACTGTATGTGTTATACATAGTATGAAAAGAGTAGATATGATAAGTACTTACTTGGCAAACACAAGTGTCGAACAAATAAACTACAATGCACATAACAACAAACTTGATAAATAGTGAGAGGTTGTGATCTTGTATATAGGATGTGGGAGTAGAAGTCAAAGTTCACTTGTGTGAGGTCTTGTCTTTTGAACAATGTATGTTACATCCAACCTTTGTTCACATGGCAAAAATTGTTGTCACTAAATATGAAATACTAAGGAATAGGAACATAGAGTGTAATAATGCCAAATTACACAGCTTCAACTTGGCACCTCTTCTACATTAGTATGTAACTATCATCTCCTTCTCATTATATTCTTGTTATGATCCTAGGAATTGTTTTGACAAAAAATGAAGAAGTTCAAACATAGTTTTGAGTAGAAATTTGAAAACTAGTCACTTGGTAGGAAGTCATAGCACTATGAGTTTTAGTCGAGAGAATGAAGAAGCTAGGACCCAACTCAAGTAGAAACTAGAAATTTGATTGGTGGGAAGTGTGGGGTGAAAATTAATTTTTTCTTACTATGGAGTTTAAATTTAAGGCATTATCATATACTAAAGGTTTGTAACATGCATAATCACATACATTGACTTAGAATCCATAAGCAAACTTGCATTTTAGAAAGCACCAAAACAAAATGAAGCAGGTGAAATAAAAAAAAAAATTTCAACTCATGCATTAAGTTGTAGCTCTAAACCTTAACTTGACTTTTCATTGCATCTTTAGAGCCATCAATTAGGTTTATTGTAGTCACTGCATTTCCAACCCTAGCTAAAACACTTTTGAGACCATTGCAACTTCTAGGTCATATATATATATATATATATAGTTTGGCATTGAATTGGTGTTGAGCTCGTCATGGAGAAGGCGAAGATGAACACTTTAGGGTTGATACAATTCTGATGTCATAGTAGGCCATTGCTTTGATGAGTTAAATTTCCTAGCTAAGTTCTACATAAGTTGATGTAGTATGTAAGTGTTGCACTTGGATATTTTTCCCCTTGGGTATAATCTATGAGTGCAGAGCTCCCTTCAGTCCTCCAAACTTAGTGTAGATTGCCTCATTTAAAAAAAAGTAAAATGGTCTTTCTTCCCACTACCTTTTTGTTTTATTTTGAACAACCAATCTTGCTAATATGTTATCACTTTGCATGCACCATACATTGTTAAAATAGCTTACTTGTTCACTTCTATAAATTTGTGATTCTTGTAATTGTTTGGGTTTAGGGTTTGTTCACATTTTGTGTTATGATCTAGACCCTCCCAATTACCCTAATTTTTTTATACATGTGTTTGCAAGAATCTACAACATATTTTTTATCTTTCAAATGCTCTTGAATGTCTATTGCAAATTTAGTTTTGGAAGTAGATAATGAGGCTTTGTTGAAGGTTTTAGCCAACAAACCAAACTTTGACTAGCAATTTAT
>Ga0209208_10008565_pt1 | contig 13611 bp, 9 predicted proteins | sample S1TSphfallax_3_FD_187694 | JGI IMG/M metagenome (GOLD analysis project Ga0209208, IMG submission 187694) | Host-associated microbial communities from peat moss isolated from Minnesota, USA - S1T2_Fd - Sphagnum fallax MG (SPAdes) (version 2) | ecosystem: Host-associated > Plants > Peat moss >...
ATTTCTCATGTACTTCAAAATGTCAATATGATTTGTTAATTCTTTCTGCTCTTTAGACTCTTCCTCTTCTTCCATTGTTATTAGAACACGACATGTTATGGGTCACTCCTAATAGTTGTAATGCAATCTTATGTAGTAACAAATTTCTAGGTTCATGATTTGGAAAGTATGAGTCTTATTTTCAATTCAATCAATGGGACGGTTCTGCTATGGGGGAAAGCACTGCTGTCAGTGCCTTCTGCCCCATGAATTGAGGGTGGAGCCCAAGGTCCAGGACAGCGTTATTTTTAGTGGCAAAATTTCGCATATTTTTGACCTGAAAATAAATACCTTTTTACCTCCCTGCCCTAAATTAGGGCCGTTATTTTGTCCAGATCGCTGCCATCCGATGTCCCTTTAGAAAAAAGAGGCCACCTTTTTCTATCAATGAGAGAGATGGTTGTTGGTTTGTACAATGCCTAGAGGACCCCATGATGCCACCTTTCAAAAGAGGCATGACACAAGTTGCCATCGCACTACTACAAGCATTTCCATGTTTGCAAGGGTTTGCCAAATAGAGTTGCAATGTTGTCGCTTCCTTTTTTATTAGCTTTGCCATAATGTTGCCTCCAATTTCGACATGTTCTAACAAGATGTCACCTCTACTTGTTTACGTCACAAGTTTTTTTACTAATAGCTCTTAAGCATCAATGATCTAAACTTGTAGCCACCATTGGAGCACAACTATTGCACAACGACCATAGATTCTAGAGGTTTGTGAGCAAAAATCTTCCTTGCAAATTGAGTTTGTTTTTGATGTATTCTTGTTGTTGAAGTTGAGATCTTGCATTAAGCTTGTTGCTTAAATAGTTTATGTTTGGAGTTTGAAGTTTGGATGTTGTAGACTCATGAGAATCAAGCTTTAGGTTTGGTGATTATTTAACATTCTTGTTGTTGAAGTCGAGAATCAAGATCTTGCATTAAGCTTGTTGTTTAAATAGTATGTTTGGAGTTTGGAATTTGAACGTTACAAACTAGTTTAAATCAAGCTTCAAGTTTGGTGATTGTTGCAAGGACTTTGGACTAGTGAGCAATTTTTTGCTACTTGAATGTGTCAACAAAAATGATAAATTTTCCACCTTTGCCATGGATGATTACATAGTTAGGTACTAAACTCAGACATTGAACCTTTGTGCAAAGTGAAAGGGTTTCAAGTGTTCACCAACCTCTTTTTGAACTCTCAAAATCTAAGGTTTGTTTTAGGTTTTTTGATTCCCCAAGCCTTTGAGCTTGAATTATTTTGGTTTTGGAATTCTTCATTTGTTGATTTTGTTTTAGTTTATTGTTTTGTTCCACATCTTGTGGAATTTTCATCTAGTCTTCTTCGACACCATCTATGATGGCTCCACTAAAACCTCCTATAAATCTTAAATTTAGGCATTTTTTTTCTCTGGTTCTTATTAATCCTTCATCTAGTTCCAAGTTTATTGTGGCAAAAAAAAGTATTTTGTTGGCCCCCTCCTTGGAATTGCAAGATGGTAGTAGCAAATCTTTGTTTACAATTGGTGTTTCTTCTTTAGGCATTGTTGTTGGTGTTGAAAAACCTATGTCACTTGATTCTAACCCTACTATTCCAAAGCCAAAGAAAGTCAATAAGCTTGAATGGGAATTTAACAAAGTGTTTCAAAATATTTGGGTTACAAAATTGTCTTGTGCAAAGGCAATGATGGGTCCTAATGGTAAATTATCCATGGTGAAGTGTAAGGTTTGTAGTTATATTGAAAAAAAAGACAAGTTGTTTGTCCTAAAATTTGATGGCTTATAAAAACATGTTGGGCGATGAAAGGCTACTATTGCAAAGCTTGATGTGGAGGTGAGAGAATATGTTATGAGTTTGAATATCCAACATGCTAAAAACGAATGATAATATGCTACAATGCATGTAAGAGGTTTTGTAATTGACTAGGTTAATGCTAGTTTGCACATTAAAAATAAGCGGAAGTTTTTTGCATTTTGTGACAATTTTTCACCTTTTACAACAAGGATGCTCACTTACAAATTACAAAAGTATGTGGCAATTGTTTATTTTTTTCAAAGTACCAAACAACCCTTGGTACCATTGGAGCGATTCAAATGCTTGGATTATGGTTGAGTGCATGCACAAGATTGTGCTCACAAATAGACAAATGACTATTCAAAACACAAGGTTTTTTTCTAACTCAATTAATGAGGTTACCACTGTTGACTACCAATCTTGGCTAGGTGTTCATGTGTACCTTGTTGATGGCTAGAAGTGTAACCTTATTTTATTAACCTTGGAGCAATTGGTCAATGGTGGTACAACAAATAACCTCACAAAGGTTATAATGGAGAGTGTGCTTCAAAATGGGGGACTATAGAAATTTAACCTTGTTTCAAAACTCATAAGTTTTGGTGCAAATGGAGTTTCAATTTTCCAGGGTGGAAAAAGTGGTGTTACAACACAATTGAAGGAGAAATTTGTCCCCTACATGCTGAGCGTACATTGTGTTGCTTATTGGACAAATTTAACAACATAAACATTGTCAAAACTACCTCTAAAATTTAAGATTGAAGCATTGTTATAATCAATTTACACCTATTATTTTCTATATCCTAAGTGACATCTAGATAGATGCAAGCTTGGAGCTTTTTTGGAGTAGAAGGCCTTGAAAATTCTTCGCAACGTGAAGACACGTTGGATTTCAATGTTTTCACTTGCAAAATGGATTTTGACAAAATACAAAACAGTTGTGATTCAAATGTTTGATGAACAAGCATCCCATGACATAGCTAAAACAAGTTTGGAGTTGCTTTGTGATGTTGAAATGTTCTTGGGACTGACATGTATTATTCCAAAACTTGTCCATGGCTATCCAAGTTTGTTCAAATTGGGACATCTTTATATGCAATTTTGTTGTTATTATTGAAGAATGTGAAACGTAACTATATCAGATGTATTGTGATCAACAAACCATGTATGGACAAAAAGAGTTTGGGCAATTTCTAAACATAATGGAAAATTCAAATGATGTTTTGCATCATGTTTGGCTTCTTGACCAGAGCACTGGCCTTGAATAGGTAGCCTTCCAATTCTATGGACATACTTATATGCAATATAAAAGGTGCACAATCATAGGTGCTTTGAACTAGGTTTTTAAAGTTGATTGGCTTTTGGAAGTGTGGGATGTGAAAAAATAGTGCACTAGTGTTGCTTGGGGTCTAATTGAAAAGTTGCAATGGTGCTTTCTTTCATAAGAGATCGAATGCAACTTGGATTATTTATCCTTACTTTTGGATTTAGTTAGAACCTGAACATATTTTCTTCACATAGTTGAACATTTCGAAAGCTCATTATTGTCATGGGAAGAAAATTGGGGCCAACCATATGTACATCCCTCCCTTGCTTAATGAGTTGAATTTATAAGCACAAGCTTCCTTTCTCAAAATGACAATGTTGGCCAATTATGTTGCAACAATGAAACCTCCCCTAAATTATAATTCATGCTCTAAAATGTGGGCATTGTTGACTACTAATCAAATTATTTGTTTTAAATTGTCAAAATGGTTGAAGTTGGTGGAGCTGTCCATGGTTATTGTTTTAGGCAATGTGGAAAATGACATGTGTTTCTTTCATATGTTTTTCATGAAGAGCAAATTGAGAAACCAGTTGACAATCCATTTGGATTTCATGGTGTGGATGTATGCACAAAACTTTTACATTATGGAGACTTTCCCATTTATTGCAACTATCAAATCTTGGGACTAACAGAAGAATCCAAGGACTGTAGATGCATAATAGACACAAAATTGCACAACAAAACCCTAAACCCTAAACCATGTTTTTTCATATGCATTCTTGTCACATCTTTGCATTTTCTAGTTTTTGTACTTTAGTGCACTTGGTGATGTTTGCAATTTTGGTATTTTTTGAGTTTGTTTAATGGCTCTATGGATGGGAGTTTTGACCTTGCTGGTAGTTGGTGTGTTTTTTTGTGTAAAACTAATCTATTATCTATCATTTTTTTGGCAGGCAATCTCTTGCTACATTGGGTAGGGTCCATTTGGATCGGAGTTCAACTTCCCTAAAAGATGTTACTTGTATGTAATTTAATTTGACATGGCTTGCAATTATTTGAGTAATCAAAAAATTTGATGGCCCAATTGCTATTGCATTTGGTTGCCAATAATTTTACATTTGATTCACTGTAATAAATTACAGAATTTGAAAGGCATAATTACCTTATAGCCAACAACCATTTACAAAAAAAACATAGCCTAACCAAGTTTTACCAGAAACTTTGACACCTAGCTTCAACAATCTAGGTTCAAATTTGAGAGGCTGTCACTTGTTAGCCATGGGTTGGCAAACCTAGCCACCTAGGCCTCCTCTGAAAATGCATTAAAAAACTGCTGGTCCAGGGCAGCAGTACCTTCCCCTTTGTGACGAGGGGTGTGTCACACTGTGGCCTTGCCATTTGCATTAAAAAGTACCTTAAGGCAAAGAAGAATTATGGAAATTCAAATATTTCACCATACAAAATTATAATCTTCTAAAGAATCCTCTACAAGAAACCAAAATCCTTCAAGCTATCGTAACTTTATAACTAATCTCAAGTTTCAACACAAGCCAAAATATCATCTTTCAAAAATCCTCATATAAAAAATACATCTACTACCTAGGGGCCAAAATCTATTCGGCTACTACACTCTACAATGAATCTAAACACAATATTCTTGCCTTGGTAGGCAAAGCCAACAAATGAGGTGATCTGATGGTTCAAACCACCTTATACCCTCACCATAGGGTGCTTACCCTTAAGATCCCCACTCCAGGAGGGAGTGGGAAGTTGCACTGTGTAAGGTGCCCATAATTTCCACTATGAAACCTCTCCAAGGTTGTTGCAAAGATGTTGTAGTGAGTTAACATTTCCAGCAACATTGCGATGTTGTAGTGAATTAACATTTTCAGTAACAGCATCTCCACCCCCAAAACTGTAAACAACTCCGTTATGGTAAAATAGAATAGTGTTTAATGATCACTGTCCCCACCCGCAAACGTCATAAAAGCCCCTTTAAACACTCAAAAGGTCTTTATATCTTTACATCTGGACGAGTAATACCGTACCGCCGCGCTCGTTTCACACCACCTGGTGCGAAATATTTAATTTTGGACGATTTTCATTTTCGCATTGACCCACAAATAATTAATTACAATGGTCTGTCATTTCACACTTCAATGGGTCTGCTGGAATCGGGGCGGGCCGCTTTGCCTTTTCGCATTTACACCGTAGAATTAATTAATTTTGTTTGTTTCACATTTCGCACTTCCCCCCTCAGAATTTTTTTTTTTTCACAGTACCCCTAAAATAATTAATATTGGTGTGAAACGAGCGCGGCGGTACGGTAGTCACTGTCCAAATCCATAGTAGAAAAAAGATTTTAAAGGCGTTAAAATGAGCACTGCAAAACGGACATCAATACAGGAGCGCAGCAGGATTTACTCTATCCTGCTGCAAGATTTAATGAAAAGGGGTGTTTGCAGTTATGGGGTGGAGATGCCCTAAGATCATGACTTGTGAGATTCCACCCACTGGAGAGCTTTCCTAGATAGAAGGTCACACAAAAACTCTGCCAGAGATTTATCAAAACCATGTTGGAGGGATGAAATATATGTCATATTGGAAAGCCAATGGTTTCATGCTCCTGGGATCATTGTCATATTGGAGGTCATCCAGTGATCATAATAATGTCAATCTATGATATACATATCACAAATATTTTACTATTGAAATGGATGAAACCACATTACACTTTTTTTTTTGGGTCAAATTTTTCTCACTTGAAAACCCCCAAAAAATCCAGTTTGACTCATATAAAGGATTTTGTGAAAAAAAAGGCACTGAAATCGCCAGATATCAAAGGATTTTTTTTTAAAAAATTCTGAAAGTGCCATATTTAGACAATAGGTTTTCAGCAGGTCACCCAATTTTCTAGTTTCATCTTGTGGATGATTGCCAATGTGGCTACATCACAAAATTGAAGGGGGGGGGGGACTGTTGCGCGGGTAAGTTCTCAACCTGGATGTACCCCATGGGAAAATATCAAGGTAAACATATTCCCTACTTGGTTAGTAAAATTGCAAGACTCATCTGTTTTATTAACCATATTTTATTAACCATATCTGGTTGGGATATAGTTGAGGTTTACCTTATTCCAGAGGGTGGGTAGTTGAGTGTAAATGAAAAAATCATCTTCTAAGTTATATGCGGTCCCACATGTCTTAACATATTTTTGGCTATGATGAATTTGTTTGAACTATGGCGACTGACTTGTATATGTACTTTTGTGTTTGCATAATATGTATGTTCTAGACACTAAATTTTACCTTTGGCATGAAATTTACTTTCTACACTTGGAATATCTTGAGATCAATGTGCTACCATTTTGCCATGATGCCATTGTCTTGAATGTATTCTTTATGGGTGTTAAAAGAGTTTCTTTCAATTTCTTTGTAATTTTTCCTTCAAGACGTTTTCAATAGGTATCAATGCTTGCATTGTAAGTGCATTTTTGCAATGCACATAAAGTTGTATACAACAATTTAATTTTCAACATGTAAAAGAATACAAAGATTCATTGATATAAAAGACTTTTGGGATTCTTCCCTTTGTGCATTGAACAAATGGAAGGATGGCTTAATATGGAAGTGGAAGGCTTCCATATTGGCAAATATCTTAGACCCAATTTATACCCAATTTATTTTCATAAGTTGTTCAACATGTTAAACATAAAAATAGTGTATTTTTCGTAACTCTCCCTAGAAGCTATGCCACTAGCTACTTTGCAAAAATTGGTCTTAAAAGCACCCCAAGCTGACTTTGAACCCTTCTCTCTTCTTTATCCTGCCCTTTCAAGGATGCATTCCCATCCCTTGTTTCATGGGGAGAGGCTCAAGAATTATAATTGTAGTCTTTTGTTTGCTTCATTTTCTATTCATTTGCTCAAATTAGTATATATATGATATGAACCTCTTTGAGCTTAGTACGGGGACTGTACAAAATCCATCTATGTGATATGCAGGAGAGTAAGAGAAGTTGCTCTGGCTGTAAAATGGCCTTAAAAGCAAAGGAAAAAGGCTGCAGAAGGAAAGAGGCAAAACATTCAGCTAAGCTCAACTCAGCAGAGTACAGAGAGGAGCAAGAGAAAATGCTTGGGTAATCCAGGATAAAATGTCAATCTCCACACAAAATTTTAGAGTTTGCTATGTTTGCATATTACAAGATTTACATTAGAGAAGCAAAGACAATCTTCAGGCATCTTATTGCTCAGAGATTCTCTTGTCCTAGGATTGATATTGCCAAACCCAAGCTAATCCATATCAGTGAGACCGCAGAGGAAAACTGCATGAAAATGCTTTGGAAGTAAATGTTCTGTCAGTTCCTGCAAAACCAAAAACCAAGATCACAAGAATGATCCAGTTGTAACTCTAAGAGTGTCACTCACAAAGTATCAGACCATCACCTTCATCTTGAATAGCCGTCAAAGGTTGCCATGACTAGTTTCCAGTGTTAGTTCCATGACTGGACCCAAGCAAATGTGGTGTGATATGTCGTAGGCCCCAGTTGGAGATGAAGCTGGCAGGTTGTCAAAGATCCTGTAGGGCTTACATGTGGTATGACTGGACCCCAGCTAATGTGGTGTGATATGTCATAAACCCCAGTTGGAGATGAAGCTAGCAGGTTGTCAAAGATCCTGTAGGGTTTACATGTGGTATGACTGGACCCAAGCTAATGTGGTGTGATATGTCGTAAACCCCAGTTGGAGATGAAGCTAGCAGGTTGTCAAAGATCCTGTAGGGCATACGGGTGGGCCTGTGCTATTCCTCAAAAGTAAATGCCAGTTAATGAAACAGACGAGGTCGACCACGAAGAGGCACTTTGCCATCTAGTTTTAATCGCCGATATGCTTCACGGATGTGGCATGGTCTGATGGGCCCAGATTCACCCCTCTCTGTCATCACAATCCTCCCTGCAGCATTGATCAAGACACAGATAACTTGACTAAAAGATACAGCAAGAACCTTTATTGTTGTTTGCCAAATTCTGATTACCCTACAGATTCATGGGGCTTAGTCAATTTAAACTGCAAAAAGAGACAGAGTCCAGTGATGTTTGTAACCCTGTGCTTCATCACAATCTCAGAATGCAGACATGTCAACACTCTGCTTCCATTTAAGGGTAGCCTAAGCACCATATTTATGTTATTGTAGAGAAATCTCTACAACAACAATTTGAAAGTAACATGACAATGAGTGCAGTCATAACCTTATGAGAGTGGCTCACAAAGTGTCTGACCATCACATTGATCACAAACAGCAGCAATGAGCTGTCACAACTACCCATTGACTTCATCAGTTCCTAACAGTGGGTGTGGATATGTGTATAATAATCTGCCAAAAATTTCAGGCAAATGATTATACAGAATCTATGCACTCAATTTCTGTTAAATTTCCAGAAGCAATGGTTTTAGGGTTTAGGGTTTAGACTCAATCATGCTGTTTGCTGGTACCCTAACTAACAATATATTGGTCATTTGAAATTAAACCACCATTTGGGCTAAAAGGACTTCCTTGAGGTCAAGAATACATTAAATGATGTGTGCCAAGATATTCCAAAATGGTATTCCTAAAGGTTGGTATACCTGTTTCCACCAGTTCCCCAACAAACATCTTCGATATTCCTGACATGACGATTGTCATAGGTACAGATATTGGACAGCCTGCAACACTCTGCAGCAACTGCCAAAAGCACACAACAATACAGGAAACCACTGAGGAAAAATCAGGAAAAATCATCTTCACTTGTGGCTGCATGTTTCTACATTGTCTCCTGTGGCCCCACTCATAATTTTCCTACAGAAGTTGAAAAGAACATAGATACACAAGGAAGGAGCTACATTTGCAAACTTCAGCATTGCATGAAGTGGGAGCTCCATACCCGCCGCATGTTGGCACGTTGGAACCCAGAGCGTCGGTAGCACTCATAACGACTCATTTGCTCAGGAGTGAATGTAGCAAGCACAGCCCTGCAAAAAATATGCAGCCACCCTGACAGGTGAATGACAATCTAAACACTGGAAGTTCCAACACACAAGTGCACTTTGAACTCCATAATCTGCTGTGACAAAGAACTAATTACTCAAAAGCCCTAGTCTGCTGAAGTCATGATGATCTAAGAATGAAGATAATGAGATAAAGAAAGCACCATACAACCAACATTAAGAAATATGCAAGGAAAGCGCCAACAAGGACCAAGGACAATATACATCCAGAGAATTCCAAACCAGTACTAAATTGTCCTTGTCCATCTTTCTCTGAGTATCTAATCATCCACTGATAACCAGGATACCAGACTGTGAAGGGGAACAACTATCTAGGAAAAACGAATGGCTTCATAACAGCTCTGATGCATTTACTGCTATCTTCTCAAATCAACACTCTCCCTCGTTCGGAAAAACAATCTGATATCCAAACAAACGAAGCACATCAGGTTTGCAACTCACTCTTGCCCAAAGATTGACCATGAGAATAAGTGAGGACTTTTGTGCACTTATTGGCATCTTCTCAAAGCAACACCCTGTTCCTCATTTGGGAAAAAAGCAATTCAGGACCCCAAACAAGAAGCACATCATCAGGTTGCCCAAAGACTGTCAGCTACAAGTGGTGAGCATCAACAACCAACCGACAAGATCTTAAGTCAGAGCTTTTTAAGAATCCATCAATCAGTGTTGCAATTATCAAAAACTGGGGTGAAAACTCTCAGCGCAGCAGCTTTGTACATAAAAAGGGTGTGTGGGCAGCAACACATTACCGCATCTTGTCAGGATCAACTGTGTGGTACTTTCCAAACTCAAGGTCCAAATTCTCTTCCTCTTCATCTTCCTCCTCCTTTCCTCCACCACCTTTAACAGCAGCAGCAGCAGCAGCCTTGGTTGCTGTTGTTGTTCCCTGCTGCTGCTGCTGCATAGTGACAGGCTTCAAGTCGATATCGTCATCACTGTTAAGAGGACTAACAGGTTGGCTCACAGATTTCCCATTCACCTGAAACACAAAATGAGAAGAACCCAAAGATTTTTTTAATTCCTGAAAGTGAGATCAAGAATTAGAATACATTGCAACCCTACTACTACCACCACTACTACTCTCAAGCTAAAACCCCCACAAACAATAACCCAGACTTGTGTCTCAAAGAGTTTAAAGCTCTGGAAACTGCAGCAGATGTTATTTAACACAAGAAAGATTGCTGAAGATTGATGCCAACAACATCTGCTGCATGTTTCCCCCCCCTGGATCCTTCCTTGTTCACGCTCCTGTCTCCTTCCGAATGCCAACAACTTCTTCTAACCAAACCCTACCCAAAAGCTTAGTTCTTGCTAAGATCTTCTTCTCCTCTTTCTTCTTCCAAGGGTTTTGGGGGGGGGGAGGGGAGAGTGATCAAACAGAGCACAGAAATACTTACCATGATACCCAATTTCTGCGTGCGCTGCTTCACACTCCTAGCATCCAGTCGCAGCAACCAAACGCCTCCCGCAACACACACAATGCAATATAGACCGAAATGACTCGATTCAGGAGGCTAAGATTAGGGTTTGCTCGCTCGCTTCCGTCTCTCTGTTTTCAAGCTTTCTTGGGTCGCGCACATGAAGGAAGAAGTGCGGCAGACTGCCTCGCGAGAAGCAGATCTGCCCGCGATTTTCCACAAAACCTGGCAGGCAGAAAATCCCGACTTTCTGCTCTGCCGCATCCGTTTAGCACTCTGCCCGAGTCTCTCACCGTTCACCTTAGTGCTCGCTCACCTGTGCTCACCTGCCTATCCTTCATAGCCATGGGAACAAAACGGTGTTGATCGGAACTTGATGGGAACAAGGGGAATCTTGATGGGAATTGTTCAGGAACTTGATGAGAACAAAAGGATATTGATGGGTTATTGATGGGAACGAGAGGAATTTGATGGGAATTTTTTGGGAACATGATGAGAACAAAAGGATTTTGATGGGAACAAGAGGAACTTGTTGGGACCTGTTTGGGAACTTGATGGGAGATCAATTCCCAACCCCTTCAAAAAGATAAGAAACATTTAGCCTTTTTTTTTTTACTGGCAAAATTCTGCCAAAAAGTGAAATTTTCATCTAAAAATTTGAAATTGAAGTGATTATGGAGGTTTTCAATTGCCAAAATTGAGAAAAAGATTAAGTAAAAATCATCAGATTTTTATAGTTGGTTTTCAGTCTGTAGCCACTAATATAGAATGATGATTAAAAATTTGTACTTCATGTCTGGTTTATAGCCAGATTTGGCTAAATCTTGCTAGGGACAACCGCCACTTTTTTCTACCTATTGACAACATGCTAAAACCTTTTGTCTAAATGTGATGATTTTGAAAAAAAAATCCTCATAGTGTGATGACTTTGGGTCTTCTTATTTTCCATCTTATTTTCATAATCTTAATATTGCATTGGGTTTTTTTTTTCTTTGGTCACCAAGATGCGAAAATTCACCCCGCCCAAAAAAAAAAAAAAAACCATTGATATGAACTTGTAGGAAATTATCAGTCTCAAGAATGTGAAATTAGTGCTTTTTTTTTTTTCCTCTTTTCAAAGTTTTTTTTTAAATTGGAAATTACGCATGTTGTTCTTGTATATATTTCGTTGGCATGTCAACAATTTTCTTGGGCAAGTGTGAGGCATGGGCGCAATGTAAGCACTTATATCATATCTTACAAAACATAATGTATTATGGGCAATATGAAAAATTCATTTATTATCTCACATGGAGTTGCGACAAGGTTCAAACATCTTTTGGCATGTGCTAAAACATTTGAAAGCCAATGATATTATAATAAAATTGGATTTGTGTTAATTTTGGGTGGGCTAATTCATTTTCACTATCCACAATTCAATATGTGTACACAACTAGAATTGGCCATGTGAATGTTGATGGAGAATTTCAAAGGATGATATAAGAAAAAAAAATTCTCATATTGTAATGAATATCATTTTTGAAATATGTTATATTTAGTTATGGTGAATGCTTCTAAGGTGGTTTTTGATCTTCAAAAGACCCGAGGTTTATGCTACAATTTTAAACCACCATTTTAACAAACAAATACCTCCAAAAAAAATATATTTGTGTGCTTTGAAGTCGGACCTTTGTTCACGTGGTAAAATATTTTTTGCATGTCAGCAAAAAATCTTTTGCCACATTACCAAAAAAACTATCACGTGGCAAAAAAACATTCGTAAAATATTCAATAATGTGGCATATAATATGCTATAAAAATTCCTAGTTGCTCACTTTAGCCTATTCATCACTCACTACTCACCACTCGTTCACTCTCTAAGCATCCTTGAATTCTCCAAAATGTGTTATCATACCTATGACTAATAATAATTAAATATCACCAAAACAAGAAAAAAGGAAAAATGGGATCCAACAACCCCATTTTGAAAATTTTAAAACTTCAATGACATAAGTAAACTATGCTTCCTCTCTTCACATTTTGAGGTCATTATGGTAACCTAGTGGTTAAGATTGATTATACCTTGTAATTTGTTCATTCAATTCTTTTGAAATTTGACACAATAAGCTTCGAAAAAAAATTTCAACTTGCTGGATTAATTTCTATCGAACTTTAGTCATAGACATATATGATTGAATTGAATTTCTTCGTTTCTCCCTCCTTTAAACTAACCCCAACTTCTTTTAAACTTCCAATCTAAAATGACATGAAATATTCTATAAAACAAGTCAATCATGAATGGGGTAAGAAATCGTCCAGCATATCACAAATCAAATGGACAATGCAAATCCAATTGCAAAAGCCAACATTAGTTTAATCAAGTTCATGAAAAGCATGGTGATCACCATTAGGCAAAACCAAGCTTGTTTAAATAAAGCTAGAATGAAATGATTTAACATTTGTTATTGCTATACTTCATATTTGCTATTTGTTGTTTTTAATTAGTCATTTTTAATCCAAATTGGTTATTTTTTCTAGTTGTTCATTCTTAGGGTTTGGATCTTGCAAATTAGTTGCATGTGAGTAATCCATTCATTTATTTTGTGCCAATCCAAGCATGTTAAAGTCCTTTTAAAGTATGCCACGAAAAGTGGGGTCCTCATGAAATCTAGTTTCAAAAAAATCTCTTTTCAAAATATACATTAAAAAGTAAACCCAACACATTTTAAAGTTTCATTGTGAAACCATTAAGGCCCTCATTGATTTTATTGTAAGTTGAAGTATAAAGTCTAAGGAATAATCAAATATGACAAGAATGTTCCAAAATGGTTAATTTTCCAACATTAAAAAATATGTTTAAATTATAACTTGAATAGATTATGACCATAATATGCAAAAATTGAAAGCGCATTGGTACATCTTTAAGCTCCATCAATTTGAAAGTTATAAAAATCCAATCAAAAGTTTTTTCATATACTTAAAACCCTATTTTGCAATAACCAATGTCCATATTTTACTTTCATTTAAGTTTGCCTATTTGAAGATTATGAAAATACATATTAAACATGCCATTCTTCAACAATATTGTAATAAA
>Ga0209208_10008566_pt1 | contig 13610 bp, 11 predicted proteins | sample S1TSphfallax_3_FD_187694 | JGI IMG/M metagenome (GOLD analysis project Ga0209208, IMG submission 187694) | Host-associated microbial communities from peat moss isolated from Minnesota, USA - S1T2_Fd - Sphagnum fallax MG (SPAdes) (version 2) | ecosystem: Host-associated > Plants > Peat moss >...
CCCCCCTTCTCTTAATTTGCCCACATCTTCCCTCTGCTGATTCTGTCCCTTGGATCCAACAACTCATTCTAGTTAAGTGTTATATTGTACACACTACATTCATTAGTCATGAGACTCATGGCGTGGGTGGAGCATGGTGTAGCCCCCAAATGTTGTAGTAGTTCATTCTTGAAGGCGTTTTCAAATGCCTTGTGGGCAAGGCATTTGATCTTTAGCTCACTAACCAGTGCAACGATAAGTAGCTCCTCCCACGGGATAAGATAGACAGACTGAAAGAATCACAAGCAAGAAAGGAAGTTTACAGGGTTTAGGATTTTACTCTATTTGAATTTTAGAGATTACCAATTACAGTATATATGTTGTATCTATGTTGAGAACTTCCTCTGTAACCTGGGTGCCAATTTTCACCTTTCTTAATCAAAGCTTTATCTGACATTTCAACCCACTTACTCTTTCTCTGTCTCTCTGTCTCTCTCTCTCTCTCCCACTCGGAATATGTAGTTAGCCTTGAATAAAAGGTTATTCCAAAAGCTGGTCAGCAGAATTCTGTACCTGTTCCTGAAGCTGTAGTGTTGGTGAAGGTGAAGATCTTGCATGGAATGTACAAGGAATTACAAAACAATCGTTTTCTGTAGCAGCTTTGGATCTGCATGATCAGTTCGGATTCTGAGGGGTGGGTAAGAGTTATTGCCCTTCTCGTATGGTGAAGACCTGGAGGCTGGTATATTGCAGCAGGATATAGTTTGCCTGCATCAGTTGAAAACTCACATGATTGTCTTAGAGGAAGGCGTAAATATTCCCATAGTAGATCACAACAGGGCAATTGTCAGTAGACTTTAAAAAGGTCCTAGAACACCACAATGTGTAGAATTTGCCATACAGAAAGATGTAAATTTCAAAGGTCAGGGAATGTGCCTTGAAATATACTGATGGTTGTGAAAGTTTGCAATGATAGGTATATGCTGTATAATCCCACAAGAACTCCAAAACATACAACTTCTGATGGAAGTGCAGCATACATCAGTCATGTAACAATGCTCTACTTGTGTTCCCACAGAAATGACTTTCTACAACTGCAGCCAAAGATTGGGATGGGTTGTTTTTGGTATGCAAAATAGATTCAGAGTAGATGTAATGAGTTTCTCCCACTTGCAATACACATTGCAAAAGATACAGCCTACACTTTTTGCTGTTGTCAAATAGCCCTAGTATCTGTCAAACTTGTTTTCTCAATGCAACAGCTCAAGCAACCCCCAGTACCTAGTGGAATTGCAACTAACAGACCAGAGCAAGGGTGGATCCAAATACATGAGGACACACCAGAAAGTGCAAGCTACTGACATTCCTTGTACACTTATGAACACACAAGAAATACCCCAGTGCAAGAAACCCCAGTCACCTTAGCAAGCAACCGCATAGGGAGGGGAGAGCCCAATCCCCTTCAAAACTAGCAAAGGCATACACACTTCACGGTTGTAATCAAGTTGCAATGCCTGAGGAAATTGAAGGACTTAGATGTAAACATGAACATAGTCTTATGTATAATTACTGAAGAAGAAGAAGAAGAAGAAGAAGAAGAAGATGATGTACACTTGATAGGAGTAGTACCAACAGTACCTGATAATCTCAGTGCCCTTAAAAAGTGCCTTCATCATGAAAAGCAAGGCACATGACTGCTGCAGCTTTACTCCTTTGACATAATCCTCTGCAGCTCAGTCTGTACCAATGCAAATATTGAGTTCTCATCCCTGTTAGCAAGAAGAAAATTTGTAAACAAAGAAAAAGAAAAGAGTCCACACCATCTGTTGGTTCAAGCTCAAAATCATCAAAACAGGAGTTGCTAAATCCATACTGAAACAGGAACAAATCTTGAATTCAAGTTCTATCTATTCTGCTTTGTGTTTCCCAACCAGAGCAACAAAAGAAAGTTTGCTTACAAGGCCATGAGAGCTTGAAAATGTGACTGTGACTGGAACAGAATCAAGCAAGGAAGTGCAGACAGCAGGGGAACCATGGCTGCTGCTCATACTAACCAATGCTCCTCTCCTTCCCTCTCCTTCCCATGTTCTGATCAAGGGCTTTATTCACCCTATTTCAGAGCAATCTTGAGATGCTCTGGCAACAAGAGCATAAAAGGTTCAAGCGACCAAAGTTTTAAGAGGAAAATGCAGGATACAAGTCATTCACATACATAGCTAATTTGGCTGATTTCAGACTTTCGAAAAGTCTAGAATTAACTAAATACACTCATTGCTTGTCAACATAAATCTGAACATGTTGTTGGACTCACAGCTAAAAAAGAAGTTGCAGCTGCAATTGTCATTTGGATCAGGCATGGAGTCGGGAAACAAAACAGTGGCACAAACTGACAAAATTTGAAATGCTTGCAGCAACCTTCTATCAATTGTTGTGATGCCACAAATCAACATCCACATGACCTCTGGAACCGGCAAGCTTTTCCAATGTCATCAGTTAAATTTCTTCGAGTCATTTCTGAGAAAACCTAGTAGGGAAACAAGCTGCAACTCTTATGCAGGTCATAGGCAGGAGAAACCTGTTTGCCATTTTCCCTGCACTAAAATTTATGCACTATTACAAAATGTGGGTGCAATACATTAGTCCTTGTTCATTAGACTAGTGAATTCACTCATAATCCAATGAAATCACTTAGCATACAGGGACACCTTTTGTTATAGTGGTGCGAGACACACAAGAAAAATATATTGCTACATCAAATGTTTGTAAAACTATCAAGTTATCAACCTTTGAATTATAAGCTATGGAGACTACCAAGCAATACATAAATGATACATGTTTAGTTGCTCCTTCTTTAATAGGTGCTGTTGGTGCTGTTGGATTGAATTGTTGGTACAGAAAATCGTGACCGTATATGAAAGGGTCTAAAATCATAAATGTGTACTTGTTCCTTGTTTAATTAGTGCCGTTGGATTGAAGTAGTGGAGAGGAAATCGTGACCGCATATGATGGAAAGGGTCTAAAACCACCAAGTGCGAGGAGCTAAATGTGTTTCTTTTGCTTTGTCCGTTCGACAAATTTGATGTTTCTGGAGTCGTTTTGTGGAGAGTGGAGGAATTGCACCATGAATTTGGAAAATTATCATGAAGAAAAGAGACAGAATTGAACAACATTGTTTCTCTTATTGTTGTTTTTGTTGTGTCAACATTGCAGGTTTAGTGAAGGAATGAAATCGAATTTTTTAAGGTGGAGAAGAATGAGAGAGAATTGAACATTTTCTTCTTCTTCTTCTTCTTCTTCTTCTTGTGTCAAGATTAATTACTTCAGTGACTGAATAAAATCCAAATTTTTTTGGTGAAGAATACAAGAGAATTGAAGATCTTGTTGTCGTTGTTGTAGTTGCGTGAAGATTGGTTTAGTGAAGGAATGAAATCGAATTTTTGAAGGTGAAGAAGAATGAGAGAGAAGGGAACATTTTCTCGTTGTTGTGGTTGTGTCAAGATTAGTTTAGTGATAAGGAATGGACTAAAATAAATTTGGTGAAGAATAACAGAGTGAATAGAACATAATTTTGTTGTTATTTTGGTTGTCTCAAGATTGGTTCGATGACGGAATGAAATTGAAATGTTTTAGGTGAAGAACGAAAGAGAATTGAGCATTTTCTTCTTCTTCTTCTCGTGCTTGTGTCAAGATTGGTTTAGTGACGAAATGGATTGAATTTTTTTTTGTGAAGAGTAAGAGAGAATAGAACATTTTGTTGTTATTGACGAGACTGGCTTGAAAGATTTGTTGAAGAGAATTGAAGAGTCTGTTGTGTCAAGATTGGCTTTGTGGCGAAATGAATTGGAAATTTGTCGTAAGAACAAGAGAGAATTGAACATCCTGAACAAGAACAAGACGAATAGAAATTTTGTTGTTGTTGCGTCTGAGAATCCATTAATCGTGAAGTCGTAGTTTCTCTTTTTAAAGAAAGTATAATTGTTGCAACATCGATGATGACAAGCACTCAAGGAAGTGTGTAATGCATATATCACGACTACCACCGCAGAAGACTAATTCAATATGCCGAGCTTATCGAGGAAGAAAGGTAAAGAAACAAAGGTGATAAAGAGATTTCAGTTTCGGATCGACGATTCTCCGCCGAGTGTTGTGGGTGAAGAAGCATCATATGTTACACCAAGAGGAGGTGATAGAGGTAGACGTAGTAGCGATATGTTGTTCCTAGGGGACGGTCGAAAAGTATCAATACCATCATCATCGTCGTCTTTATCTTCCGCTGTTTTCGTTCCCACAATTGCTTCCGCTGCAAAAGCAGTGGGAGGTTACAGCAAGTTCGTGTTAAATCGGAAGGATTGGAAATCGCTAATTGACGAGAACCGACAGCAGCATGCAGAGGAGAATGAACGGAGATGGCAATGGGAAAGAAGAGAAAGACATCCATGCATTTTTCAAACTCACAGGGTGGAACAACCTTCCATTATTGCAGATCTTGGTCAGGTGGAGCAGCGACCTCAGACGGCGGCAACAACAACAACAACATTGAACAAGACACGCCTCCTGGAGTCTTTAGGGTTCCCTAAACGTCGTTGCACGTTCAGAGATCCAGAAGCTTCCTTCAAATGTGAGACAACTTGCGCCGACGCTAGGTTGCCTATGCTTGTTGGTGTGCAAACCATGAGCGACCATCCAAGAGGTGCGAATGCTACAAACCCCAAACTCGAAAATGCAGGCCCTGTGAGATCAATCAAGGTGGTATTGAAGAATATCTTCATCTCTCCTCTTGAACCACACTAGACATTGCCAATCTGTTTTACTCCTCACCCCAAAATCAATTTACCAATCAAGAGAATTGATCTAGGAAATCTGCTTTTGACTTGCAAAACAGCTCAAATTTCTTGGAGTCAGTTAGCAATTGATCACTGCAGAGGTGACATCTGTGAACATGATTGAGATTCTTTGTCTATCCATGAAAAAAATGTGCAAGTGCTGTCTACTATTTCCTGCCTGGGAAGAGACACTGTGTTTGAGGGTACAGACCCCACCCAGTTGCACACATGGTTTCATTGATTATCTCATAATAGTTTTACCAAACAGGTTCATATGTCGAGCCTCAATGAAGAGAGCCAGTGAATTTCCCAAACAATCCACTTTTGATCCGCAAGCTTCGGTTAGACACTTTGCTCTTGGTGGTCTGTGGTTTTTGGCTCGTGATATACAATAAAATATGCCTAGGTTTGAAACCCTTTGCAAGAGAAGCCACAATTTAAGTACTACGAGGTCCAGTTGAACGCTGTGATACTGCTGTCTTCTATTTGCAGGCAATTTTTTACCTGCCTTTGGGCTAGCTTCTTGTCTGTCTTTGGTATCTGACTCACTTGGCCATTGCTTTTGATCAGGAGAAGAAGCCTGAGAAGAAATTTGTGTGTCCAATTTGTCATATTTGGTGGTGTTCCATGGCTGAAGCTTCAGAACACATGGATGCTTGCTTATCAAACTCAATGCGACACTCATGTGTCCCACAACCCCAAGACTCCACAAAACAAGAAAAAATTCCAAATGTGGGAAAAACAGAAGGAAGAAAACTTTTGGGGATCAGTATTTTGGCTCAAGAAGCCTCCAACAACACTCGTCATGTCATTAAAGCAAGGCTAAAGTTAACAGAAGCAGTTAATACATTCTTGGCAGGTGCTCCATTTGATGCAACTCGAGATCTTTTGATCCTCCTGAAGAACATTGTGAATGCCCCAAAGGCTGAAAGATTCCGCACTGTGTGGATGGCAAAATTGCATGCAAACAGGCAGATGCAGGGGATGGCATTGGATGGGATGAAGCTTTTGGGAAGTGTTGGGTTCCAGCTCTTTGATCAGGGGGTGGAAGTCATGGGTGTGATGGATGAACCATCACAGGAAGAGCTTGAGATAATTAAGCACACTATCACACTTCTGGAACCAAATATTCTTGTCAAGCCAAAATCACCTAGAATTCCCTTGTCAACATCATTGTCTTGGCCCAAACACATTGATAGACAGGTGAATAACCTCACCACCATGAATATATCATCCAGACATTTGATCATGCATCTAATTTATTATCCATTGGACACAGTTACTCTTGCTCTAGCCAGTTGTGAGTGAACTCAAAGCTTTCAGTTTCTTATGAAAGGAATCTCTTACTTCTTCACTGCAAGGCAAACTATCCAGCATAAAATATGGTGAGAAATGTCTGCCTCTGAGAAGGTTGCAGTCATTCTGAGGGTGGAGAGATCTTCACATTTCAGCTGTTGTTGTGTGCTTATCCTTCCAACCAGTGATGATGGGACTAGTTCCATATGCTAATGTTCTTGTGCCACCAATTCATGTGTCAAAATGGCAAAACTACTCTAACCCCTCACAATCACCCGGAACCCAGGACAGATCCGTCTCTTTTATGCCTTGGACAATGTGAAGACTGCAAAGGTACAAGTTCCTGACTCTTGCTTTGAAGTCTCTGGAGAGGAGCTAGACAGGGCAGATATGATGCGGCAAAATCACCAGCGACAGTGGAGAATTGAGATGAACCCAAACTCACACAAAGAAAAACATTACAGAAAGCAATATTGGGCAGCCATCATTCGTGTCCTGTTTCCAGATAGAACCATTCTGCAAGGTCTGTTCCTTCCAAGTGAGCCAACAACCTCACTTTATCAGGTATGACCTCTTGACCCCTTCCACTAATTGATGATTCACAAATGGCCAATGTTATGTCCCTTGGATGATAAACTGCATGTGCTCCTTTGTCTTTGGAAGTGAAATCAAATCAAGAATTTCCAATTGTGTTTTTACTCTGGCCATACTACTCATGGTAGTTAATGGTTAATGGTGCAGTTTGTGGCTTCTGCATTGAGAGACAGCACAACTCCATTTAAGCTCTTGCTTCCCAGAGTGATTGGCACTGGATGGAATAGCACAAGAACTGGTGTTGTTCCATCAGGTCCCAACCCTGATGGAAAATTAGTTGCCTTGGAGCAGGTCAACCTTGTACCCACTGCACTCCTCAAGTTTCAGGCAGTCCAGACAATTCAGCCTCCTATAATAAGAGCAGACTATCTTGCTATGCGGGAGTACTTGAATGTCCCCATGTCTCTCCCCATAACTCCAAGGACATGTTGAGAATCGACAGGTAAACACTCTACACAACTTTCCTCCCAATGCCTTACTGATAGGGGGTAACCACACAACACGAGTTGAATTGCAGCTCAAGAGTACTTACTAGATCAAAGATCATGTGGGTCTACTTCAGTTTACAAGCAGATAACAAGACTTAACTGTACGATTGATTGCTGCTATTTTCCATTTTACTATGTTATGCTCAACAGCTCTACAAGTTCAAAACAGAAGTAAAAAGACAGATCTATGAGATCGCAGAGGAACCTTGGCAACAACACTTAATGAGCAATGAGAGTCATAGAGCCTTTGTCATAGAGTATAATTACAATTTTAGTGTAAGATGGTCAGGCAAACGGGCTCTTCGTGCATCTGACTAAATTGCCCTCTTACACATTTTGTCCCCTAGAAACTATACCCATCTCTGCTGTTTAGAAACCTGAAAACTTGATGTGATACTTTAAAAAATTCAAATGTAAGTGAATAGACCAAACTGAACCAACAGTCACCAGTGCCCGACCTATCGGAGGCCCATTATGACTCAGGTGTAGATGGAGGCCCAACTGAGCTGACAATGGGTTTGCTAACCCATCCTGTGAAAGATAGATCCTTTAGGTAGATAGATAGGTAAGATCACAGGTGACTACTAGATAAATGCTAGAGGTTCACTAACCATCATCACCTGAAGCAATTCCAAAACACCATAGGTTAGATAGGCTGATCACTGAACACTTAGCAGTTCTCTGAGATAGGGTTCAGCGATCATGCATTTGATGGAGTTGCCATTCCGCGACTTTTGGCCTAGGGCACAAGTCTAGCCAACAATAGCCCTTTACAGACTCCAAATTGGATCAGAAATGCAAAAGTTAGAGCCTCCCAAAATGGGTGAGAGTATTTGGAGAAAAAAGAAAACAGCCTTAGAACACACTCCAACCTTACCTTAATCTTCAAACACAACAATCAACTATTGAATGTTTGGTAATAGACGATTTGCTGCATGTAAGGTGCTTGCTCTGTTGTTGCACAAACTTTACTGAGGGCACTCATTTTAGTTTCCTTGTAAACCTACGAGGATCCTTTGAATGGGTTGTTCAATTGTTTCTAGTGTAAGATGGATGGACCATGCATGGTGCATGAATTGAACAAGCCATAGAAAATATTGGCTGAGTATTAATTAACTAAGGTTTCTCTATACTCGGCAATCACATTCTCATTCCCATTCTTTTGCAAATTGCCCCCAAATTAGGCAGATTGGATATAGAGAAAAATCAAAATAAAATGCCTTCAACCTTCCTTCCACACATGACCTTGATGATTTTGGTTGGATCCAATAATTTTAAAAACTCTCAAAAGCAAAAGGTTTCTTAAATGAAAATTTCAAGCCATGGCCCCCTCCTGGAAGGATGGATTTTTCTTGAAATTTGGTGACCAAAACACACTAATTTCTGCCATTTTGGTAAAAAATTGCTCCAACAATAAAATTTAAAAAAAATAATGATGTTGTAGACTGTAGTCTTAGGCTTGTGTCATGGACCCTCAATATATTTTGTGGTTTCAGTTTTGTAAGGAGGTTTTGTATGTATTTATTCATCTTTGTATTAATTACATGGGGGGTGCTTCCCCACTTCTACAGTTGAATAGAGGATAAACTTTGGCAAAACATATGAGATAAAAGTGTGGTAATATTGGGAATATCTTAGCAAATCGTTTGGGAACTTGATTAGGACACATTGGGAACCCAAAAAATCCAACACCCATTACTCCCCTGATCCTCACCAAAGGAAAAAACACATGGGCCTCTTGGGTGCACTCTACATAGACCCATTAGGGGAGCAAATAATCTTCCGATGTACATATATGATTGTCACCATTTCAACCTCGGCTAATGGCAGGGACATACTACAATGTCATGTGCCAAAATGCACCATTTTATAGCCATATTTGAGAATGTTCAAAACTATTTATCCCAAAGCCTAGAGTCTATTGCATGTCACATATTTAAGATGGATGAAAAGTTTTGTAAATGGAGTTTTGTTTTCCTAAATGTATTTTTGGGGATGTTTTGTGTAAGATAAAACCCTAAGGCTGATGGCATTTCCTAAATAAGTGTGCAAGAGATGTGTGTGTGTGTGTGTGTGTGTGTGTGAGAGAGAGAGAGAGAGCGAGCAAGCGAGCGTGAGGGAGATGCGCGTGCGTGAGCTTCTGATTACTATGCGAATGGTGTTTTTATGGAGAGAAATAGTCGCACTCTGACATGAGCAACGACGCGAAGTCGTCGGAGTTGTGACGGCTCACCCACTGCATGACGCGGAATGTTTTCATCGCTCTCCCTTGCGACACTTTGACGCTCTGGACATACCATGCAGGAAAGATGCCGGTGTTGTCGTGTGTGAGCCACATTCGGCAGATCCCAGATACGCACGGGCCCTCCAAGGCCTCGAAAGTGTCTGTGCTGCCACGCTCGAAGTTGTCGTCTTCGCCGTTCTCCAGATCCTGGAACGTCACCGCGTCTCCGCTCTTGTTGTAGAATTTGACGCTCACCTTCGCGTCCGTTCCGGCTCCTAGTTTATTCCCAGTCTCGGTGATCACCGTATACAAGCACGTACTTACGGGCGCTGCGGGGGGCGACGATGCTGATGCAGGACTTGCGGGTGAAGAAGCGGCTGCTGATACCAGAAATCTAATGCCTGCCGGAAGTGCAGGTTGAGATTCTAGTACGGCAGTTTTATGGCCATGAGCAGCAGCAGGTACTGGATGAGCTGCATGGTGAAGAAGCAACAGCAATGCGACGACAAGCTTTACCAGGTGAAGAACAAGCTCATCCATGTTCTTCAGAACGCTAACATGAATGTGGCCCAGTCTTCTACAGCTACTTTTTTTGTTGTTGCAGCAGATTGCAGACATGGTAGTGTGAGTTCTTCCTGCACGTTCCAGAATGCTGCTCTTTGCCTCAATTCTCTTTACAGTGCCTGCTGCTGATCCAGACGTGCATACTAAACTCTACAAAGTCATTCTCAAAAAGCAGCAAGAATCTGCTAGCATTGGAAGCAAAATCAAGCAGGAAGCAAGAACTGAAAAAAGATGAAACAAACTCTAGCAGATGATCAAAACCAAAGATCATGCAAGAGTTCTACAGTTATCACAGTCAAGAGAAAAAGGAATTCCGAATTCTAGACTCAAGATAAACTGTTTTTATATGCATTTTGGTGAAGGTGGTGGGTGTAGCTGCAAGGACATATATGAAGATCTGGCCAAGAATTGTTTTTATTTCCCCCCTCCACAGAAAGGATCAGTTACAATAGTCCTGGCACCCTGCAACATCATAGACTCAAGGTGTGGGGGGCAGAATTCAGACGTCTTTCAAGCTTAATTGCCATCATAATGGCAGTTACCTATTGATTGCAAAATCACCCAGTACAATTACTTCATCATAACGCTTATGCTGACTTCAATATCTCTGATTACCAATCCTCATGTACAAGGCTGGACACTGTGGGTCTGTCACAAAAGTGTTGTAGGTGGTAGGATGGGAATCTTTTGTAGTAGTTATCATGTACTTCATAACGAAGAACTGTTACAAATACACAGAGTTCTTCCCAACAGATCGGCCCAGAAGACTACTTACAGTCTGTGTCCTTATGATCGGTCTTTCCCAGCTCAACTGCTGTGTCTTCCTGCACTGACCAGATTTCTCTTACCATCAATGCTGTGCTATGTAACACAGAATATTGCTGAATATGCAGTGAGCTGTGAGAGCAGCGCAGGCTGCTATCAAGTTCAATTTCTTTGTGCCTGCAAGCTGCATGTCAACACTAGTTTTCAGTGGTTTGCTTCCGTTTTCAGATTTGATCACAATGTTGTGCAATCTCAGCTTCAGTACACTCTCTCCACAGCTCTCATTTGTGTTTTGTTTGTCAGGTGCCAGCTTCAATAGAGAAGTCTTTTGACACGGAAACTTTACATTGATCTGTGTTTAGATGGTCTATTTGGAGCTTGCAGCTTTCTCTGAAGCTGGATTGATTGTTTGTTCAAGAGCTGGTTTCTGAGAACCCGGCTCCTCTAGCTTACCCTTGCACCCTTCTAAAGACATGTTTGGTTAGCTGTTACAACAGTTTCATCTGTAGTAAGTGCACACTTCACTATGTATCAGTAATTGGAAGGAAGGCATGACTCCATAATTCACATAAAAACAGACAAAAATCACAGTTTCTAAGTTTACTTTGTGTTTTAATGCCATCTCGCAAATGAGCACGAGTAGTATAATCATTATCAGTTTGCTCATGGTCAGTGCTTGTGGGATTACTATTTTGAGCATTCATGAGAATCAAACAACTAGTCATACAACAGACTACGTCAACAAGGATGCTACAAATGATCTGTTCAGAGGAGTGAATTTCTTTTTCAAATTTCAGATGTTGTGCCATTTAGCCTCCCAAGAGGGATTTCGCATTAGATGGGAAATAGGTTTCTAGAACCCATCTAAAAAATAATAAAACTGGTTTAAAAACTGCTACCAAACTAAAAAGAGTGCAAATGTTACATGAGTTTTTTTGTTTCATTTCTCGAAATTTGGCTAAATCTTTCACAAAAACAGCAAAAAGACAAGCATATTTCCTTTTTACTTTTATTTTTCCTATTTTGGCGAAATTTCACACAAATAAAAACCGCTGATTCAGCAAATCTATTTGTCAAAGGACAGAAACAATTAGGTTATGGATTAGTCTCTGCCATTGATGCTCACATGAGAGCAAAATGGAGATTAGATTTGCTCCCCAATTCCAGACTTCTTCAAATGGAAGCATAAATTTTCATATAGGTTGAAATTATTCATCTCTGGTGAATCATGTTAATTACCAGCAAATTCTTGCTGACAATGCTTCGTCTATTATGTCAAGCATTTTGGTGTCTTCAGCTATTGCTAAATTCCAAGAAATCCTACCAGACCACCTGTCAGGAGACCTATTCTAGCTTTCAGAACTGCCAGTTGAATCTGTCCACTGAGATGAGAAATCAAAAGGATTTTGCAGCATTACATCTTCAAGAGATTCAACAACTTGATGACTTCAACTACTCCTGAAAGATCTTTGAAAATAGATAACTATTCTAGGATGGAATATTAGCTTTTTGGAATCTGAGAATAGGTACAGACTACAGGCTGAACTGTGTTTCCCTTGCTGGTGCCTTATCCTACAGCTAATCACTACCCAACTACATCAAGCCTCTAAGGTGAGAGTGCCTTTTTCCTTTGGGTCCTCTTGTCACCCTCCCACCAGAATCAGAGACAGAATCACCTCCAACCAGGGTTCAAACTCAGTACCTCTGTCATGTGGTGGTGGTGTTGGTGGTTCTACAGCCAGTGGCACATTCATTGGACCATGCCCTTGGGAGCTGATCCTGGTGGATACCAAGTTGTTCATATATGGTATCCCAGCAGTTGCTGCAAGAGGAAAGGGAGTGAGGTTGCACAGGCACAGGTGCAACCATTCATTATTAGCACTGAGGGCCAGGGACAATCATCTCAAGCTCCTGCTGTTGCTGCAATCCTGGTTGCTAGTCATTGCCACATTGAGAGCTTTAACTGTGGTACCTGTGCAATCTGATATTCTCAGGGGAACAAGATTTTACAGGCTTTTCATGAGCATGGACAAAAGACATAAAAGGTGGAACTTACACATAGCTGGCATGCAGTAGACCATGAACTCAGTCACACTGACAAGGCTGGCCTGTTGACAACTGTTTCACTGAGTTGACAAATACCGGCCCACAAACAGCTTGCCGCCTGATATCCAATTTGAAGTACACAATTTCAGTTATGCCCAAGAATCGACCCTGTAGTAAAACTTCATGTGCTATTGCAAGACACGATCATAATTGTATATATCCTAAAATATCATGTGTTGAAACCCAGCCAACACCTGAAGAACCTGGTCTAAATCTTTTTCATTTTTGGCCTCATGTGGAACGTCATTACATAATCTTCCACTCAATGTCTAAACTTTATACACATTAGTAGAAGCAGCTCTTCACAACCATATTCACCTTCAGAAACACCAAGAACAGCTTGTTTAGCCGACTTAAAAGCAGAAAAGATAAATTGACTCAACGTAGAACAAGATGAGATTTGGTGCAAAACATATAATGTGCATGAGATGGGGTGAATCCATTGTAAAAAGAATGGTCCAAAAAATCATGGAACATGAAACTCGAGATCCAAACCAGTAGTGCACAAGAATAGCCACACCTCAAATTTCCCACACCAAATGTAGGGTTTCCCTTCTGCCTACTACATCATAATAATAAATGCACCGCTAACGCCTTCTGTGTGCCCCACATGCAACATCACACCCCACTTAGTGATGGCATCAGAGATTGTAGACAAAAACTCCAATAAAAAACTTTGAAGGTAACCATTGTGTCAGTGCCATCATAACCTTGTCTGTCTCACTGACAAGTATCAGACTCATAAATGGAAGTGATGAGCTGCCCTAACTT
>Ga0209208_10008567_pt1 | contig 13610 bp, 11 predicted proteins | sample S1TSphfallax_3_FD_187694 | JGI IMG/M metagenome (GOLD analysis project Ga0209208, IMG submission 187694) | Host-associated microbial communities from peat moss isolated from Minnesota, USA - S1T2_Fd - Sphagnum fallax MG (SPAdes) (version 2) | ecosystem: Host-associated > Plants > Peat moss >...
GGGGGAAAAAACATGCCTTATTGGAGGCTTTCTTAAGGTCAATAATCAAAAGGACCATTTTAGTATTGGGTGTCAGGGTATCAATAAATCCAATGGGCCAAGCTTTTGGACTAGTCACACCCATTTAAAAACTAGTTGGCAATTAATTGACCTTCACAAAAAAAAAGAAAAAAAAAAAGAAAAAAAGGAAAGATCTTGCATGCATTACCTATTGTGTATACTTCCAACTTGATTAGGGTTTAATATTTTATGGTTTATCAACAAATTCCCAAAGTTGGGCTTTCACAAAACTAGGGATCCTGCATGCATCATCATCTATGGTATATTTCAAAATCAAATAGGGTTTAAGAATTAGGGTTTATCAATCATTCCCGGAGTAGTTTTTCACAAAACTAATAAGAGATCTTGCATGCGTCACCAATGGGTATACTTCAACTGAATTGGGCTTTAGGGTTTAGGGTTTAATAGCAATAAATTGGTAACTAAAACGTCAAACAACTAGAGACCTTTACATACATCACCTGTGGGTATATTACATGTATACTTTTAACTCAATCGGGTTTAGATTTATGATAGGCTTTGTCAATGACTCACAAAGTGGGATTTGAACAAAACTAAAAGATCATGTATATGTGTGTGTGTGGTTTTTTGTGGTTCGTTTTTATATCAATCACTTGTGTTAAATCATCAAAAATGATTTGAGATCGCACAAACTAAGATTATATTCCATTCATAAAATATCTCGAATTTTATTCACAATTTAAAATAAAAACCTAAATAATTAAATTAACCATATTTATTCCAAACTAATTTAAACATAGCCAAATAACTAAACTAACACACCTAACAAATACTAATATTTGTGTCATAATCTTTTGATTTAGTCCCAAAATGAAACTATAATTTATTTTTTAGTTGCAACAACGTCAATAGGTACCCACTAATAGTCCATGACTCCACAAGAGGGGGTACCTATTGAACTTGGGGTACTTTATTCACTCATGCTTCTATTAATTAATGGGCCCACGGTTCTTTTTTCTGTTTTAGAAGGAGCCATTTGATTGCCCCATCACCAATATTTTTGGAACATGGGGCACTCCCTAACAAAGAGGCCTCCATAGCCTTCCCTCCCCAAAATAGAAGCAAGCTTTGTTAGGCAACCCTCTCTCCCACCCCACCACCCCTTCCATTACAACTTAAACCCCTAGAAGTTGAACCATGTCCATACAATATGGATTTTTAAATGAGGTGCTATTGGGAACATCTTACTAGGGAGCACAATGGGAACTTGGGGAACACTTTTGAAACCTAATGGGTACATCTTGGGAACTTGATGGGAACACATTGACAATAGATAATAAACAAACCAAAAACTACCCCCTTCCCCCTCAAATTTGAAGAATGAATCATGATCATGTCAACTTGTATGCACAACCTTTGCAATGTTGTTCATTGATGAGTTGTGAATGATTGATTGAGTGTTATATTGAGGGATGCTCCACAATGTTGTTTGTATGAACCTTTTATTTGGCAAGTTTGATTGATTGGTTGATGTGAACAAGATGATTGATTGGGATGGAAACAAGAGTTATCATCTTCCACAAGCTTTTGGGTTGGCAAAGGGTTTTTTACATATGAGAAGAATTCAGTTTTTTTTTTGAATTAGTGAGTAGGTGAAAGCATGTGTTCAATGTGAGAATATGTAAACTAGATGGGGATTTTGTTGGACATGAACCAACTTCGTAGTTTGGGAATTTTGTGAGGTCACTTGGAAAGTTAGTAGTCATGTTTGGATGTTGAGATGATTGTTTCACTTTAATTGTGATGGATAGATAGTTGTGTTTCTTTAAAACAATGATTCCTTTGTCCAACCTTGTTATATGATCTTTCTATTGTGCCCTTTGAAGTGGCTAGATGTTGCCTACACAATAAGGTTATCAAAATATCTCAAGAACTTAAAATGCATTAGTAAAGTTAATCAATAAAGACCATATATGATTTGAAGACACTACTACATGTTCATTTTTATGTGGAATTATAATGTCTTCAACATTTTCAACCAAGGTTAGGTATTATATATATATTAGTGTTGTGCAATAATTTAAAAGAATTGTGCTTTATTTTCCAATTTTTTGGTAACCAATCAGACCATTTAGGTCATTGAAATTCTTTAAATTAAAAAAAAATCCAATTTTATTGAATTAAAAAAAGGAACATATAGTTTTTTCCAAACTTTCATGTCCTACGTGGCTTTGAAAACCCAATACAATGTATAGATACCCAATGGATTTGGGTTATTGCCACGTTTATAATCATAGGTTTCAGATTTAGTTATTTTGATTTTGGGTATGTAGCAATTGGTTGTTTGAGATCATGCTCTCCGGTAATTAAGATTGATTAACCCATTCGTTTCTTTCATTTCCCATAGTGACAATTTGGAATGGCCTTTTAAATCTTTGGTTTTCAAGTCCTTGCATTGGTTTAACCATCCACATACTCTAGTAGCACATGTATGTTCTCCTAGCCCCTTGCATTTCTTATGGATGACATTAGAATGGTGGTGGCTAGTTAGCAAATCAATGTATTTTTATTTGCAAGATTTAATATGCAATTTGTATGCAAATATCTTAACTAGAGGCCTAAAATCTAGATCCACTTGGAACTTAGCTCTAGAATTGTCCCAAATAAGGATCTAAAATTGGCTTTACCTTATACATGGAAATAACATGCCCCATAAAACCTATAATCATCCACCTAGAGAATTAGCAATCTAAAAATTTGGACTTGGACCCCAAAACTAACAAGTTTTTTTCTCTTAAAAAATATTCCCAAAACTAGTGGGTTGTCCATTGGTAGCGATCCAAGCATGAGGTTTTTTTCAATTTTGGGACACAAAACATTTGGTGAAGATTTCTAGAAAGTTAGCCAAAATTTGCATTTCAAGAATACATATTCCCAGAATTTTCCCAATTTTTTTGCTCAAAAAATAAAATAAAATGTCCAATAAAAAAAACACTAAACCCAACTTCAACTTTTATATTCAATGTTTCTACTTGCATTGGGTTCTTGTCAAACTAGGTTAAATCAACAACAAATAGATAATATTAAGTTTTTTCCTTGGCTGTTGCAAACCCAAAATCATTTTTTTAATTCATCCTCATCATAGGTTGGAAAAAAGAAATTTAATGAAACCATCCATTATCATCCATTTAACCATAGCCTACTTGTATTATATTTTTTCAAATATGGGTTTCAATAGAGAATTTCTTAATTTTAGCGAATATTCATCAAAGTTGGTCTAGGTAAAGTAGCTTTAAGTTTCAGAAGTCATAGTAGATTGGACAATTTCAAATTGAAATTAATTTAACTCATTTCCGATTGAAGAGGCACAGAAAAGTGTTTTTTTTTTTTTTTTTTTTTTAAAAGCTTTCTTTTCAGCACCATATTCATAAGAAGATTATTAATGTTTTCTTCACCAACTTGTATCTCATTTGTTTTCAATTTAATTTGAATTTAATTTAATTTAATCTTAATTCAATTGTTGTCAAGATTATCAAAGTTATGTCAATGCAAAAGGTGAGAATAAAAAAATAAATTGCATTTAGCATGTGGACACAACCATGATAAGGTCATTTTGATACTATGCATCATACTTGATCTTCATTTATTTTACTTTTTTATTGTTTGATACATCAGAAATTGTATAAATTTGTGTGATATTTTGCAATTATGTAAATATTATGTGGGAGTTATATGTAAAAAAAACAAGAGGGACCAAATGTAAAAACACATTATGAATTTGGTACTAATCCAATGAAAATGAAGTACTAATCAAACACAAAACTAGAATGAAGTTTAACCAAAGAATTAAAGATATTAGAATTAATTAATATTGTGTATATATATATATATCATGTAAATTTATGATTTTTGATGAAATTTTTTTTTCCATGAGTTTTTTACATTTGGGCATGCACTCTTTTTTTTTTTCATTGTGTTTTGCACTCATTTAAGGTGTTACACCATAAGTGATGTTCACCTCATTATTTGTGCATTATGTGTTAAGAAATCATTGAAAGAATTAGTGAATTGAAAAAGGAAATATGTATTATTCTTTTCAATGTTCTTCATTCTTCTCATATATTTTTTCTTTTTTATATGTGTTTTGATCATTTTACTAAGTTTTGTGCATCAAAATCATTACTATGTAACACAAGCCATGTCCTATCAACCCATTTATGCCTTTTCAAGCATGTTTTAAATGACATGGGTATTCATCTTTCAAAAGCAATGGGAAAAAATTAAACATTTAAAACTGACATATTTGTCAAATTACTTAAACAAGATGAAGCAAAAAAATGAATACAAAATTGAAGATGAAATAATACAAAAAAAATTTGATCAAATAATGGTTGATGATGTATATTTGTAAATAGTATTATCTTTGAAATCCACCTTTGACATTTTGTTTTCTTGTAAAATCAATCTTCATAAAAATTGAATAAAGATTGATGATATTTTACAAAACATTATAATGAAAACTACCATGTGATCATTGTTACAAAATTGCATACATAATAGAAATAAATAAATAAATAAATAAATAATTGTACATGTTTGTGGCAAAATCAATGGTTATTAATAATATATTGGGATAATGGCACATTTGACAATCCAAATTTTGCTCTCATAAATATATAAAAAGACCTTTGCATAAAAATGATCTTGCTATTTCATTACTATTTTTTGGAGATGGATTAATTAAATATTCCATTTGGAACAACATTAATTATATGTCCAAAAATGACCAACATTGTACTCATTACAAATGTCATTGCTTGATGATAAATCCTAAAAAATCTTACAATCTAAAAATTAATAATCTCCTATTATATGAATATAAAATATCCTTGTAATTTATGGAAACCCTTATAACCATTATTGACATTATGGAATAGGATAGAAGCTGAAATTATTGTCATAGAACAAGCACAAGTGGACAAGATTAAATGGTTTGTATTTCTTTTTTAACTCATTTGGTGATCCTTAAATTCCCTTATACAAATATGACCTACAAGAAAAAAACAATCCATCTTATTTATTACATAATTATTGAACATGGATGTCATTTTTGTATTTATATCTTATTTATTATTATTATACATGGGCATCTTTGACACTAATTATACCTTTTTATTTTCAAAAATAATTCTCAAAAAACAATTGTGAAGGAAAATACAAAATCTTTTGGAACATTCAAAAATATTTTATTCTTCAAATGAAAATTTCAAATTTCATTAATTTTTATACAACATGTGTTGAAGTTGCCTTTACATTACATTAATCAAAGTTATTTAAGCAATCTTTAAAATATTATGAATATATTAAATCATGTGTGCTCTTTACATCCCATGAATATATTGTAAGGGTTATTTTGAAAACAACAAAAAAAGAGGAAAAGAAAAATAATTGATTTAATTTGTGTGCAATGCACTAATGATTGCAAATTGGATTCAAATTCAGATGGGCAAGACTTTTAAAACCATAAAATTTAATCACAATTTTTTTTTAATTATAAATTTCTCCCATTTTTTATGCAGATAAGACATGTTCAAGGTTTGACTCCTGATTTCAAAATTTACATTCAATCAAATGTCAACTAAAATTCAAATGTCTTTCAACCTACCATCACTATGTATCATACCAAGGTCTTGAAAACCTTGAGATTATTTTATTCATGTTGTTATTTAAGAGTGTATGACTCACATTCAAGTACATTTTTTGTTTCACCTTTTTCATTCCATAACTACACTTTTAAACTTAATGGCCTATTAAATAATACATTATGTATGTTTTGAAAGATGAATCTTGAATTATAATTAAATTTTTTACCTACACATCATGATTGCAAATTGTTTTAAATGTCATCAATTTCAAATTTTGTTTCATATAAAAAGAACAACATGTCTTGGTGTATTTTAAACCATTACATCACACTATATATCCATACATTCTTAAATGGATTTTGATATTGATAGTTTTCATAATGTTCAAAATTTTAACAAATGGTAATGTTATATTTAACATGATGGTAACTATTGGTTTGTATTACAAATGAAATTGATAAATGAATAAATACGAAATTTCATTATAATTAAATTATAATTAAATTATAGGCATTTTAAATAACTATTTTATGGTATTTTCAATTTAATAATCTTTAAAACCAAAATCTAAGAATAATATAATAATTTTAAATTAATAATTTTATTTATTAATCAAATATGAGACCATAAAACCATCCATTTTCAAATTACTATTTCTGGAAATATTTTAGTGCACACCATTTAATCAATATTAAAACCATGTGATTTAACATTGAAAGTGAAATATATCCAACAATTTTTTTTATCAAAGTTGATTAGTCTACATTTTTTTTTATCAATGTATGTTTATGAAATTACCTATACTTGATTATAAAAAATTAAATATAAAAGTGATTAATATTTATAAGAAGCAACAACTAATAATGTTTTTTTAATATCACCTCCACACGACTTAATAGTGGATACTTTTAATTTACCATGTTCAAATACCTTCTCATTAGAAGGGTTGTTAAAAATGATGTGATGTACCCATTTTGCATTGGTTGTCATGTCAACGTCTATTCAAACATGTTGGTTCCATCCATTTAGTAAAATGTGAACCTTTTTTTTCCACCGAGTCTACACATGGATGTTTGGCAACCAAAAACATATTTTCAATTGACTTAGTTTCAATGACTGAAACTTTTCAATTACCAAAGTCTTGATGACCAAATTTTTTTGGCTATTACATTTTGGTTGTTAACAATTCGATGACCATTACCCATTCAAAATATATTTTGGTCATGTGATTGACAATGGATCAATATCCATTATTGATCTAACAACCAAATTTAGGCTTTTTTTGCTTTTCATTTAGCCAAATTACTTTAATAGTTGATGATCGATCTTTGGCTTCCATTGGCAATTAAAATTAATATGAATCATAGTTGGAAAAAACATCAACTTTCAAAAAATATTGACCCAACCCACTTTGCTTGTCTTGGGTAATGAAAATTGGAATCTGCATTTTAAACTCATTTTCCCCTTTGAGGTATGCGGGTTTTGTGTTGTTTAACAAATCATCGTGACCATATACCTTGGGAAAGAGATGAAACATTTATATTATGAAACATTATGAATATATGACATTTAGATTATCATATTACATTTGCAATTGGTGTTGAATGTCATTGTGTAGTTTTTAAGTTGCAATCCGACCTTATTATTATAAAGTCATTTTCATAGTCATTTTTTTCTATATTTTTTCATTGGAGGTTAGGTGGAACGTGTGTGAGCCACAATATTTGATGACCTAAACAAGTCAAGTCAAGTAGAATGAAGATTTTAGAACAATATCATTTCATATCACAAGAATATAATTTTACAACAAGGATGCATGGGACACAAATGTGACTAACAAGGTTTGATCCTTGGATTTCAATTCTTATTTGTTTGAAAATTTTCCTTAAAATCACTTGCAAGAACATACATGTTTTCTCTAGCATTATACTCTTAAAATGTACCATGATGATTCTCACATTTGTGTTTTCCAAAATATTTGTCTAAGAAATTTCTCAAGAAACTAATGTGTCAAAAAAATGATGATGGAGCTAGTGCCCTTTGTGATTATGAACTTTGTGAGAGGAAGCACTTCAAAGTAAGGTCATATCACAATGATGCACATTCCTAATTTTGCACTAACTTGCTTGCTATTCTTATATGTCATCCAATCTTTCAATATGGGCATGAACTCATGGTTGTGGATTTAAGGTTCTAAAATTGTTTCAACCATGTTTCCATTATTGACATAATGATGTGCATTGGATGTGTGTTGACTATTGGTGTGATGAATTTACCTAGATGGGGACATTTTGAACACAACAAGATGTGATTGATACTTTTGGTGGGTGAGATGATTTTTTTCTTATTAGGTTTCAAATGATAAGAACCCCATATCATCTTCAAGAATCTTTAGCAAGATGGAGTGGGACCATCAAAATGGAGTCCAATAATGAATGTGCAATTCAGGTTAAAGGGATAATAGAAATGAAGTTAGACAATTTTGATTTTGTGGGGTCCAAGAAATATGTGTTGACTACACCAAGCTTATTTTCGAAATTGGAAAGCATCAATCAAATGCTAGCAATTATTAAAGTTCATACTATGGCAAGGGTGCAAGTTAGAAGCAATGAAATGGGTTGGTATGAGATCCTCTAATTGAATACTTTCTTCCTTTTTTGTTTTGATTTGATCATTCTCTACACCAACATTTTTAATTTTAACACCATTTATTTTGTTAACAATAAATGAATCACATGGTTGATGAAAGTTTGATAAAACAACAATGTGGTAAGCTTGCTTTGCTTTTGCATTGTAATAAAAACAAGTTTGCATGGTTTAAAACAACATTCAAATTGATTAGGAATGTAATTAATGTTTTATTGAATATGCAAAAGAAATTAATCCGTGAAATTATGTAAAACCATGGAATAGATTGGATTTGTTTGGGAAAATGGTTATTGATTTGTTTTTTATTTGAATAATGTGGAATTTATATATTTTGTAAATTTTCACCTATAATATTTTAATTTTTAATTTTTTTCCTAAATTTCGTTGTTTTTCTGCCTTTAATCATAGTAATGACATTCTTCATTTTGCACTTTAAAATTCGCGAATTTACGTGGTAAAGCACCTTGTCAAAACATTCTTCGACACGAATGTTTACCGAATGTTCACCATTTGATCTATAAAATTCATTAAAATTCGTGCTTCTTTGGGCTTCCATAACATTCCCACACCAAGAATGTCATAACTATGCCTTTAATTACTTATGCATTCTCTATTGTTGTTGTTATTGTTGATGTAAATAATCATAATGCAATTTGATGTAATTCTTTAGTTCGTCTTTATCTTATGGTGGTGCAATTTTAACTTTGTTTCTTTATTTTTCTTCATATCATAATATATTTGAATAGTCAATTTCCCACATTTGATTGGTTACATTTTTAGTACATAAGAGGGTTATTAAAATCATGTGATGTGCTCATTTTGTGTCAATTTCTTCCATTAAGTTTAAACCACCCTTTTAAGATTTGGTAAAATCATCCACATTTCACATCAATTGGCGTAGGATATAGGGCCTCACATCCCTTTTACATTTGGGATTTGTCCAACTGCCATTTGTCAATACCAAATGCAATAAATGACATGCTCACTTGCCAAATCCATCACATGTTTACACCTCATGCTTGAGGTTGATTAAGTGTGTGATATTGATTATATTCCTTATGTTCCAACATGACAACTTTAAAGTTAAACTATGCATATAAATGACAATGGAATCAGGCCTTATATTATGGTTGGAGCTCTAGTTGCAATGTGGTTATGGTGGACATAATTTCTCATAGTGTTCCACAAGCTTTTTGAAAACATATTGGATATTTTTTGCCATGATGTTAAATTGTGTGATTGAAATTTTTGGTTGTCATGGTATTATGCATACATGTGCACTAATTCCATGTCCATTTGCCCAATATGCACCCAAAATATTGTTGCATGTTGTTTGAAGTAAGATTACCAAAATGACATGACACACCCAATTTGCATCCATTGTCATGTTGACATCCATTTAGATATGTTAGTTTTATTTGTCAAGTTGAATGTTAACCATTATTTTCAACAATTGAATTTTTTTGATTGGATTGGTTTTGATGATCGAAAATTTTCAATCACCCAATTTTTCAATTATTTAAATCAGCAGTTGAAAAAATAATTGGTCACCTCCCAAAAAATTTGGTTGTTGCCTCACAAATTTCATTCACCTCATTGATGATGGTTTAATATCCACCATTGATCTAGCAACTTAAAGTTTTTGATTACTATCAAAAAACATTTTGATCATTCCTTATCACTGCCCAAAAAAATTTAGCAATCAATTTTTGGCTGCCAAACAAGCGATTAAATTTTTTTTGGTCACCACTCAAAAAAAATTGGTCATTGCAAAAAAAATTTAAATCATCTAATCAACAATGGTTCAATTTCCACCATCAATCCAACGACCAAAAATTTCCAATCATTGCCCATAATGTTTTGGTCACGGCTTAATTTTTTTTATATTGTTGCAAGCTCTGACAACTAAAGGTTGTTTTGACCACCATAAGGTTTGAGGTTACCAAATTATTTGATTTTTGATCACCTTTAATTTTCCACCAATTAACCCAACTTAGCTTTGACTTTGCTTGACCTAGAGTGACCCTATTATGAAATGACATTGGCCAATGGATGCATTGAAATGGATGTGTCGCATCCTAATCGACGTTTAGATATTATGACAACCATAGTTTGTAGTTATTTAGGACGCATTGACAAATGTTTCCACATCTACTCAATACTACTCCTTCGTGTCAATCAAAATATGATGGTAGCATTTGACATCCTCCATGTAATTTAAATGTTATTTTTTCTCTTCACTTGCTTTTGTTTCTACTTGCATTAATGTTTTTTGTTTTTTGACAACTTTGCATTCTAGAATCTCAATCCTTCTTTGCGTCGTGCCCATTTATTCATGCAACACACTGCACTTCAACTCCATTTCATGTAATGTGGCATGCATTGTCCCCAATTCCTCTTGTACTACCTCAAAGGCATGTTTTACAATCTTGGCCCTTAAATTCACCTCCCTAGAAATAGAGTTGGCTTTTGTGTGCTTGGCCCCTTTTGCATGCCCCATTTGGCACATTTTCATGTCAAATGGATCATGTATGTGATTTCCACCATAGCTTTCAAGTCTGCCTCCATTTGCTTTCGGGTCCCATAACTATTTTTTAATCATGGCAAATTAGGAATTGCAAATTCCCCTCAATGTATGGTGAAATTACATTGAACAATTATGAGGTCCATGGCATATTTGGTCGAAAACCTTGCAAATGTCACATGGGTTGAAAATTGGACATAGAATATTTCTTGAACAATTCGACAAAGATCTCATTTCACAAGATGATTCAGGATGTGTACAAAATGAATTCAAAGGTGTGAAGAATTATCTAACTTGTTGTGTACACATTGATGGGGTCTCCATCTGATTGGACTCCACCTAAAGAATGTTAGCAAAGGTAGCCATAGATTGTTTATAGTTGGTGCATATGAAATTTGGTGTATTTTATATGAATTGTTGAAAATGATGTGTTTTGAACCTATTGACTTAGTGAATCAAGTTTTGTCAAGGAATCATGATGTCATGTGTGATTATCATCGAAATTTGAATACTATTGGGCTTTTTGTTGAACACAATTAAAAGTTCACAATTTTTGGTTCATTTGCATTGATATTGTGATAGTCCTTGTGCACATGCTAAGAGCACAAGTAATTACATACATCCCATCATTTCATGTCCCCAAACTATTTCCTTCTCAATATTTTGACATGTTGGAAGATCCACATTTCCATGTTAAGATGTAAATTTTTAAAAAAAAATTGTCATAAACACCAAATTATGGAATAAAATCAATAAATATTCCTTTGAAACAATATTTTTTATACAAATGGAAACTATCCACTTGTTATTTTCTTTTTTTGTTGACAAATTTTTGGCAAATTTTAGCAAAATATAACGAAATTGTTGAATTTACATTCAAAACTTAAAAAAATTTCAAATTTTATGTTGAAAAAAATATCGCCCAAAAATACTTGAAGCCATGCTAAAAAACATTTGTTAGGTTATTAATAATTGTGGAGTGATCAAAATAAGTTCGATCACTAGTGGCTTGTGGCAACCAAACACCATTTTAGATGCCACAAGGTTTCAAGCAATTGAATGACACAAATTTATGTTGCCTTCCACCTTGCCTTAGGCAATCCAATTTCGTCTTTGACTTAGGTTGTGCTTATGTTGACCTAGGTTTATCTTTTTTTTGACATGACATTAGCTAACATCAATGTTTAAACAAATGCATCACATTTTGATGGATGCCTAGAATTATGACAACCATGTTCCTTGGAAATGGGTAAATATATATATTTCCTTTTATAATTACTTTTTTAAAAAATTAATAGAATATATTTTAAATGAATACAAATTTGACTTATGTAACATTTCTAAAGTTTTTTTAGCCTTTAAATCACTATGATTGTTGACATGCCAAGGTTTTGAAATGACAACCCAAAATAGGATGTCAACTTAACAAATGTTCCCAAATCTTACCATCATTAATTAAAATTCAAAATTTTAATATAAATAAATAAACTACAATTTTATATTATTCTAAATTAATCTCGTTTTATTAATTAAATCAAATATAAAAACATAAAACCATTAAATTTCAAATTAAACCTTTTCATAATAATTTTATAGATATCTTTTAATCACAATTAGAAACATATTCAAATCAACATTTGAAAATGAAAATTTGATTAGAACATTTTATCGAAATTAACAAGTCTACATCAATTTTATCAATGTTATGTTTATGAAATTTCTTAGACTTGATAAATTCATTTTAAACATCAAATTCATTAATATTTGGTGGGTGGCATGTAAAAATCTCTTAATATCACCTCTAAACATGACCTAGGGATGGACATTTTAATTTGCCCTTTTCTAACCACTTTCTCTTTGGAATGGGTAAACTATTTTTTTCCTTTTCTAATTACTTTTTTTCGAACCAATAAAATATATTTCCCCCTTCAACTTTGGTCTTAAAAAAATTTAGTGATGACTTTACCCATTTAACATTTCCAAAAATAATTGAGCTTTTAAACCATTATAATTGTTGCTAGGCCAAGGTTTTGAAAAAAATCCCAAGATAGTGAAGACTTTACCCATTTAACATTTCCAAAAAAATTGGAGCTTTTAAACCATTATAATTGTTGCTAAGCCAAGGTTTTGAAAAAAATCTCAAGATGGGATGTTCAATTGGCAAACTTTCCCAAATTCAAACATCCCGAGTCAAAAATTCAATTCAATGTGGTGTTCTCATTTAGGAATGACCTAAGCTTGTTGACAACAAAAACAAACCTAGACAACACCAAGGATGATGAAAGATGGGGAACAATAAAAAGATGGGAATGTTGACAAGGAATGACAAAATAACAACAAACGATAACATGGGTGTCAAAAGGAGACATTGAAAACACCAAAAACATCATGTTAGACACAAACATTTTCTTTTCAAGCAATAAGGGGCATGATATGTCAAGGGATGAAGGCATTGGACACGATGTTGGAGGATACCAAGAAATACATAGGAACCATTACAAGCACTAAGGTTGAAAATGTTTTATATTATATATTTAAACAAGGGCTTGTTGGGAACCATGGTAAAAACGATGTTGGGGGGCCCTGGAAAGGCCCCAAAAAAATTCTTTTGAAATAATGTGAAGCACAAAAAAAACGATCATGGGTGTAAAAAATGTCAATGTTTTAATAAGAAAATTAAATCTCATATTCTAGAATTGATGGAAGTGGAAATGATTTCATTGACAATTTAGATATGATCATGGATTACCAATATTTTGTAACTATTTTTT
>Ga0209208_10008568_pt1 | contig 13608 bp, 15 predicted proteins | sample S1TSphfallax_3_FD_187694 | JGI IMG/M metagenome (GOLD analysis project Ga0209208, IMG submission 187694) | Host-associated microbial communities from peat moss isolated from Minnesota, USA - S1T2_Fd - Sphagnum fallax MG (SPAdes) (version 2) | ecosystem: Host-associated > Plants > Peat moss >...
GGAAAAGTAGAGTCCATAGTGTTCGTAATCATCGTCTTCATCGTCAATTCCGGTTCACTCTCCGTCCACAACGATAGCCTGCACAACTCGTTTTAGAGTCTCGATATCGTTGAACACGTGCGCTCTCCCCTCTCTTCGCAGCAGTCGTTGGACTTGAGGGGTATTCGCCAAGTGGTGCTCAATCAGGCTTGGTCGGGGATCAGGGGTAATATCTCGGTCAATTCCGCTCATGAGTTGGGCGTTGGCGTAGCCGCAGTTTCTGGATGACGTACCCTAGGAGAGCGAGCTATCGCGTGCGTCTCGTGGAGATAACGTCCGCTTTATAGCGATGGCACATTATTTCCGGAGCGTTATTGTGAGTCATCGCACTACGGTAGAGGGGGTTGGCGAACCTGATCGCGCTCTACCACCGTAAACCAACCCTCAAATTGCAATCCCTCATTCTGTAATAAATTTAACAATCGTTGGGCTGCTTCCCCTGTGGTATGGGGACGAAACCGCAGGTATATGACACCCGTTGGTGATGGCAGCCTCAGGGGATAGATTCAGTTCACCATAGTCGCGATCAAAGGTTAAAATCACTCATTGCTCATAAGCTGCACGGGTCAGAACCTCTGAATCTTCCATTCCTGGCGAGTCTTCAGTCATTGAAGCCACATCGTAGCCTGCTTGCCGTAAAAGCCTCACACTCAGTAGGGGGAAATTCTCATTTGCCAGAAAACGCATCATCCTGCCTCAGAAGACAGCAATGGTGTGTAGAATACATCCTCTTTGAGACACTTGGCAGCAAACGCAAATATACGTAAGAATGGCATAAAAGCAGGTAATAACTTTACATGATTGGTTGGATGGAAAGAGCAAAGCACGGCAATCTTGTCGAGTAGTTGGGGAATCAAGAACTGGCAAAACAGTTGCTTGTGATGCCTATCGGTATAGACAAAAGCCACAGCAGGAAGTGGGAAAAACATCGATTGTCCCTGTGGTGTATATTCAGCCCCCCCAAAAATGCGGTGCAAAGGATTTGTTTCAGGAGATTATTGAGTATCTCAAATTTAAGGCAACTAAGGGAACAGTCTCGGATTTTCGCGGTAGAACAATGGAGGTATTAAAAGGCTGTGGCGTAGAAATGATCATTATTGATGAAGCTGACCGCGTCAAGCCTGAGACTTTTGCAGATGTACGTGATATTTATGACAAGTTGGGTATTGCTGTTGTTTTAGTAGGAACAGACCGTTTAGAAGTAGTAATTAAGCGAGATGAACAAGGATATCAATCAAAGGATGCAGCCTCCTTCTTTTCGCTCTCGGGTCTTTCAAACCCTGGAAGTACTGCTGAAAATTACCTATAATGCTTCCACTGTCTAGACTGAATAAAGTAGATGCTGTGGTTTTCCCTTTCTTTTCCAAGAAGACTGGCATTATTTTGAACTGGCGTTTACGTAGGTGATAACTTTAACTTAATGTACAGGGGCGGGTTGAAAGGCGAGGTTTATTGGGGAAGCAATGGACAAGACCCTGCGGTTTCAACACCCCTCCCGAAGTGGGGCGGGTTGAAACATAGTTAATATAAGGTTACAAATTTATAAAAAAGCTGTTAGAAACAGGTGGGTTGAAAGCGAATCCAGTTACGTCCTTTACTTTGAAAAATTTGCCCAAATAGTGCAATGTGCCTTTACCCACAACTTTGCCCTAATGGCAAGCTTATGGTTCCAATAGTGTGACTTAAAGGAAAAGACTGCCGAAAATTAAAGGATAAGCTTGCCAAACCCAGAGCCTAACTAGCTTATGTCTTTGTCATAGCACGAACACAAAGCCCAAAACTCTTATTTTGTCATGGACTCATGGCAACTTTATTATTTAATGGAACTCGACAACTAATTCAGAAAGATCAGAAAGAATCGAGAGAATAATGTTTTCAGCCTCTGTCGCGGCAAGCTTATCCTTTAAAAAACAGCAAACAATTCCTTTAATTTACAAATAGAGGGCTGCAAAGTTATGGTTCCAAACCAATTTATTTTCTCGGTGCTCTTAAAGCAGCGTGAACCTCTTTGTCACAAAAATATCCTGGTTTAGCCAATAGCTGTGAAATAGCAGCTTCACTAGGATAAATACCCTCAGCGTGGAATTGCCTAACAGCTTGCTTTACCTCCTCACAGCACTGTTAGATTCGCTTGATGCGAGATGCTTTCATATACAATAATAGGGAATTTCGCCTGACACGTTGGGAATGTCGTGAAGTCTTCCTTTATGCCATTAAAAAAGCCCAGGAGAAGTATGGATTTAAATTGTATGCTCTGTGCATCATGTCGAATCACGTTCACTACTTATTAGAACCCAAGCAGCCAGAGGAATTACCCAAAATCATGCATTGGCTGAACTGATATACTGCCATGTGCTTTAACCGAATGTTGAACTGCACAGGGCATTTTTGGGAAAAGCGATACCATAGCACGGGATTTGCCAATAATGATCAACGTCGAGCTTTAAATACTTTGCGATATATCCATGCTAACCCCAAAGCGGCGGGAATGCAGCAGGGCTTTTTCTATGACTTTAGCAACTATGGGACTCATGACCGCTTGAGCAATGATGGTATTACTCAGTGGCATCAAGCATTTTTAGGACTGGGGCAAAGTTTAGAAGAGTGTGCGGCTAAATGTCGCAGGTTTTGTCAGAAATACCGACCACAGGAGAAACCGGAGAAGCGAAACCACTGGGGTAGTCGCTTTTTGCCATCGGTGATGAAGGGTGGGAAGTTGAAAAAATCGTCGCCCCCTCAAGAGTCTACCTTGGGATAAGCAGAGAGTAACCGACAGTACGGAAGTGCATGAGGTAGCAGCAAAATTCATTCAGGCGAATTGCTATCAACCACCAGTGCTAGGTATTGGATTTGCGAAATGATGATTATGACTTATAAAAGAGACCCGTTATAAATGTTTACAAGCTTCTGTAAGCCTATAATTTTATACTTTACAAGTCTTTGCGAGAAAGAAGACTAATCTTCCTATCGCCAAAGCCAAGACCCCAAAAAATATCACACCTACGATACTGATCTTGCACGTCCAACCTCATATAAATTAATACTGGTAAATAAGCTATTGATGGTATTCTATCTTCTCTCTTCTCTACTTCTTCCATAAGAATTTCATACGATTTATACCCAGATTCCGATCCCCAAACGTGATTGCAAAACCGTTCCCATTTATACTCTCCACTTAGACTCTGGTACATTCTGCTCTGGATGCTAATACCCAATGTATTGTTACTATTGTCAAGCCAGAGTTGATTAATTTTCTTCAGTGTTTCACAGGGAAACTCCTCTAACAAATCGTACCAAGATTCATATTTTTCTTTAACCATGACTTGGAAAAAAAGCCAAGTAGTTTCTTCGTCTGCCTTTCGCCACTGTTTCTGCTTCAGATATTTTTCCAATGTTTCACATAATCCATCTTCTACCAAATCATCAGCACATTTTCTTAATTCCAATACAAAAGCTTGATCAGCTTCTAAGTTAGGTTGAACTGCCAATATTTGAGAAAAGCCTTGCCTGAAGCGTTCAGGATTATCCCTATTGGAGAATTTCAACCGAAAAATCTCCTGCCATTGTTCTAGGCTTTTATTCTCTTCATTTGCGCATACTTGATTTCCCCATACTTGATTTCCCCATAACTTATATAATATTTCATTAGCTTTTGCGTAGATAGAATAAACTTTTGGTGCTTCAGGAAGTTGAATATTAGTGATAATATGGGGTAAAATCCGTGAAACTCGATAGACCCTGTTTTCTTGTTTAACTTCAGGACTTACCTCAATTAGTCCCAAGTTTAGCCCCCTTTGTAATTGCTGTTGATAATTAGAAAGCTCATCACAAACTGCTTCTAAAGCTACCATCGGCACAGGAATTTCATAAACTAAGCAATAGCTGAGAATTGTCTGTAATGGCTCATCAATAAGCTGATACAATTCTCCCCAAATAATTTTGTCTTTCCACAGTTCTGGACTTTGTTCCAGTTCTGTTAGTCTAGCTTCTGCATTTTGTTGACCTAAAATTTCATTATTCAGAAATTCCAACAAACGAGGATTACCATCTGCTAAATCTAATGCCCGTTCTCGTGAATCTTGAGGTAGTTTATCAGACTTAAAATTCTCTAAGCGATTGAGTTTTTTAGTCAGTTCAGTCCCTTGAAGTGGTTGTAAGCTTTGTTTATAGAAATATGCCAATAAGTCAAAATCAAAATCATAGCGGCAGGTAATAATAATCCTATTGTCAGTTCCCGTTTCTTGAATGGCTTCAACTAAAGCTTCTAATATTGGGGCTGCTGTATCTTTCAGAATGTATCCACCTGCACGGGGTTCGAGATTCCATTCAAAATCATCAAGAATCAGGAGAAATGGTTTTTCTCCCATGTTTGCTAGTTGACCGAATAGGTAAATTAATCGGGATTTTAGTTCAATCTGACTATTTTCTAGATGGGTAATTAGTTCCAGTTGCGCTGGTTTAATCAGTTTATTCTTGAGTTTTTGAATCAAATAAGATTCATCAATTTGTCGCCACCAGAGAATTTTTTCATGTTCAGGTAAACGATCCCATAGTCGAGAGGCAATGGTACTTTTCCCCCATCCTCCCATACCCTGAATTAATATCCCTACTTTGTCATAATCTGTTCTCAAAGTCCGCAAACAATTCTGTAACTGACGACGGCGACCAACAAAATCTTCCCGTCTAGCAACCCTTAATCGTTTTTCGTCATCTCTAAATTCTACTGTGGTAGAAGGTTTTGGCAGTTGCTTCCTTCCCTTAGTCCTTAAGGTCGTTACTAAGGCTTCCGGTAAAGTATTTGTCACATATAGCCGTAATTTATGCCAATCGCGTGCTTTTTGCTTAATCAAAGCTTGGTAGGTGGAAGATAAAGCCTGTGTTACCGTCATCCCCTGAGACAATTGGCAATAGAATTGACTAGCGGCAGCAGTGGCATTAGTATCAAGAACTTTTTCACCCCAACCTAGTACAGCAGTTGCACCCATTTTCAATAATTCTTCTGCCATTGAGGGAACCGCAGCATCAGCAGAATAACCTGTACGGCAACCAGAGAGAGAAATTAAAGGTGGGAATCGAAATTGTAGGGCATTGTAAATATCGGCTGTACTGCTATCAACTCGGTTGCCATATTCGTCTTCAGTTAGAAAGTAGCATTTTTTATCTTTATGACCCGCATGACCTGTTAAATGAAAAATATCAAAATATCCTTGTTCGTATTCCTTAATTACATAATTCAACTCGCTTAAACAGCCACTTTCTTCGACTCTCAAATCTATGGGGGTGCGCTTGGTTGCCTCTAAAATTTTCCCTTCCTCAGATTCATAATCTAATTCCGGGGTAACTTCTAACGGCGAAGTTGCCATAAACAGCACATTTAGGGGGCGATTTTGAGGAGAGTTAGCTGTGGTTATCGCTTTACCATTAGATACCCACCGCACGGGAATAATTGGAGGTGTTTTCTCTACTAAAAAGCTATGACCATCATGCAGAACTTCCCAAGGTAAATGAGCTAGTCCTTTATCTGTGGCGATCGCTATAATCATAATCAAACCTTGGGGATGTGGTTCTTTTAGGGCATTGGCTAAAATGCGATCGCTCTTGTCTAGCCAGTTGTAAAGTGCTTGCCCTGTGGTAGCATAATCCACCGGGAGACGGGTATAGTAGTCTGTCTCTGCTTTATCACTTAACCCTTTGATTTCAGCCAGAGGCAGTCTGTGTTCCTTGTAATCAGTAGGTTTGTTCCAAAAATAGCGTAAAGAAACATAATCCTGTCCTTGCAGGGTCAAACTGATGTGGAGAATCTTCATTACTATTTATACTTGTCTAGAATTTCTTTAATTTGCTCTACTGTTGCGTCTTTGAGCAGTAATCGACGATTGTCATCAGTCACAATCAAAACTTTCTCAATCCTTGCTCCAATCGGGTCTTCTAGGGATTTCTGGTACTTTTCCTTCCACTGGTAAAGCTTCTCTCCAATGGTCAAACTTCCCCCCACAATTCCCACAATGGTGGCGATAGTGGCTAGAGTTGCTGCTTCCCGTTCAACTTCATCAATTGTCTGATAGCTTCCTTCTAATCCCTCAATTGCTAATAGTTCTTCTGTAGCTTTGATTGCGTCTCGTCCTTGGATTTCAATTTTCATATAGTTTTTGTGATGTTAAATAAAATTTTTTCAGACTTTAGCACAAAAATCGCGCTTTATTGCAGGATTACTCACGGATGCCTTCATTACCTGTGCCTTTACTAACTTTGGAAACCGTACTCCAAATTTATTGCCGCATTCACGCTCTTAAACATATAGCATACAGCGGTTGTTGTTGAAACATAGGATAATAGAAGTTACATACCTAATATTCTCTACTTAGGTTATGTAACTCCACTGCATACACTCCTTAACTTTCAGCCGACCTTTTATGTCAGAAGCGATTGATAAGAAATCTTTGAGCGAACGTGATATCTGTACAAAGTAAATTACACCTGCTCTAGTTAATCAGGGATGGAATATCAATACTCAACCTAAGTTCGAGTTAAGCTGACTAAGGCAAAGCCCACTCCCAACGGAGAGAGGGTTTCTTGGGTTGATAGCAGTAAGCAATTAAACCACACAAGACATTGACCATCTTGCTTGTCCTGAACTGAGGTTAGTTAGTAACCAGTAACTTACTTCTCGTTCTCAAAACTCTTATACAGTAGTCGTAAATTCCGACTATTATTCAACCCACATCAAAAAAAGGTGATAGACAGCAAGCCGCTTTCATCCCAATATATAATCGACGTACTCAGTAGACAACCTTTGGAGCCGCTAGAATACTGTCAACGGTGGGTGGAAGTAAGCCCAGAGGAACGAGGTTATCGCAAAGCCTGTATTGCCGCTTTAGCAGAAGCTACAGGCCTAAGTCCGCGTACTATTAATGACTGGGGTTCTAACTTTGAAAGAAGACCTGACCACGTTCTTCATGTTTTGAAAATGGCGGATATGCTCAACCAAATCAGAAAAATCGTTTTACCTCCTGATTATCCGCAAAAATAATTTTATCGTGATTCACGACTAAAATACTGGTATTATCGTCAGAAATTTCTTAATCTGTAAACTGTTGGATCAAACTGTTGCTTGATTCCCAGATTACTTGTGAGATTTTCCCATAATCCAGAAGAGCAGAGGATTGACACTATCCGTCAACTGCCTTTGGAGCCAATTGAGTATTGTCAAAGGTGGGTAGATACTGACCCCTCCAGGGGTTATCGCAAAGCTTGTATCAATGCTCTAGCCAAAGCTACAGGGTTAAGTCCGCACACAATCAAAGACTGGGGAACAAACTTTGATAAACGACCTCATTATGTTCCCTTCTTATTGCGGCAAGCAGATTTACTGAATCAAATTAAACAACTGGTTATTACTCAGCAAATAATTTTACCGCCTAATTTTCCTACTACCTAATTACTCGTGAGTTACGAGTAACTTATCCTAAAACCTCTTGCTGCCACAGCAAGAGGAAGATTATTCTGACCTAAATCTGTATTTAATCGCTGAATTTTCAGCGATATTTTTTTATCTCGCCATTAATTTTACTTGGCTAAAACTATTTAATGTTCTGCTCTTGCAGCACGTACATCAATGAGCATGACTTCAGAGCCGCAAATGCACTCTATCAGCACTTTTGACATCACGAAATATCCTTTATTAGATTTGTTGAAAGATATAAAAACCGGGCGTATCCAATTACCAGACTTTCAGAGAGATTGGGTTTGGGATGATGCGCGTGTGCGCCGTTTACTCGCCAGCATTTCCCTAGCTTACCCCATTGGGGCGGTGATGATGCTGCAACAAAGTAACCAGGAAGCACAATTTAAACCCCGTCTTATCAACGGCGTTAAAAATCCAGTAAATCAAAGTCCCTCTCTTTTAATTCTCGATGGACAGCAGCGCCTTACCACCTTGTTCATGGTGCTACTGTCAGAACAACCTGTAATTATTAAAGACCAAAAAACCCAGAAATTAATTAAAAAATGTTACTATCTTGACATTGCTAAATGCCTAGACCATAACAGCGAGCGACGCAGTGCCATTCTCCCATTCTCAGAATCTAAACAACTAAGAACTTTCGGTGGTGAAATTATTGACTGTTCCACCCCAGAAAAGGAATATGAAGCTGGATTATTTCCTTTATCAAAGATTTTTTTCTTTTCAGAATGGAGAAGTAAATATTCTAAATATTGGCAATATGACGCTCAAAAACTAGAAATAGTTGATACTTTAGAACAGGAAGTTCTCAAAAAATTCGAGCATTATCAAATTCCAGTTATCCAACTCCGGGACTCTTTACCTAAAGAAGCAGTTTGTCAAGTCTTTGAAGATACTAATACCTCCGGTTGTGACCTGAACTTCTTCGACTTAATGAGTTCTAGCTACTGCGCGAAAGACTTTAGCCTTCGAGATGATTGGAAACTGCGAGAAGCTCGATTTCAGCAATTTAAAGTTCTACGCTTAGTTCGTAACACCGACTTTTTGCAAGCTGTAGCTTTGTTAGCTGGCTATACCCGGAGAATGGAGGCTATCAGTAAAGGTAGCAACTTAGACAAATTACCCGCAGTATCCTGTGGTCGCTCAGATGTCTTAAAAGTTTCCACCACAGAATATTCTACCTGGGCGGATAAAGTCACCGCAGGCTTTGAAGAAGCAGCTAGATTTCTACATGGACAGAAAATCTTTGATGCCACAGATTTAGGCTATTCCATTCAAATAGTTGCCCTCGCCGCAATTTTAACTGTATTGGGCGAAAAATCCCGTTCTGTGAAATTTCGCTCCATGTTAGAGCGTTGGTTTTGGTGCGGAATGTTTGGAGAGATGTACACAGCTTTGCATGAAAAACGCACAGGACGAGATTTAATAGAAATACCTGTGTGGCTGCAACAAGGGAACCCACTTCCTTCCACAATTCGGGAAGCTAATTTCTCCCACGAACGTTTACTGACAGCGAGAAAACGTTACGGGGCAGTTTATCAAGGTTTATCAGCACTGCTAAGACTTTCTGGGGCAATTGATTGGATTACTGGCGAAGAAATCAATGATGTGCTTTATTTCGAGGAAAAAATTGACTCCCATCATATTTTCCCTATCGCCTGGTGCAAAAAGCAAGGCATTGACCCCAAAAAATATAACTGTCTAGTGAATCGCACTCCCTTAAGTGCCAAAACTAACAAGAAAATTGGCAGTAAAGCACCTTCTGTTTATCTGAAAGAACTGGAGAGGTCTGGTATCTCACCACAGAGATTGGATGAAATATTGCTTTCTCATGTCATAAATCCAGAAACTTTGCGAAGAGATGATTTTGAAGCTTTCTTCCAAACGCGAAGCAAAGCGTTATTAGAGTTAATTGGTCGGGCTATGGTAAATGTTTAGCTCCTAGTACATTGGCAATTTTTTCCTAAATCATGCGTGATGCCTCTATACCCTGTTACAACTATTGATTTCTCATATTCTGTACCTAAGTTCTAATTAACCAATAAAGTTGATTATCTTATTCCAAGATGAGTTTAGGTTATCGTGTCGTCATTAAGTAGTTTGTAGCTTCTACAATTAAGAATGTACAAGGAAGAATGTAATAGATATATCTAGTAAGTTGACTACCAAGACCAAAATGACACCTAATTTGTTAACATTGACATTAAGTTAACTACCAAGACCAAATGACACTTAATTTGTTAACATTGACATTAAGTTGTGAAATATGACATTAATCTGTTAACAGTGACAAATAATTAGTTAATGTACAAAAGTCACAGAATAGCAATTTAATTTGTCACTGCACACAGAATGGACGTAACTGGATTCGAACCAGTGACCTCTACGATGTCAACGTAGCGCTCTAACCAACTGAGCTATACGTCCTTAACTTCACAGTCCCTAAATATATCATATATTCCCCTCATATGTCAAGTATTCTAGTGGTAGCTGCTGAACTATTAACAGAGGGAAACTGCCTTAAAATTTGCAGCGTCAGAAAAAGTATTGTCGTTAACAACTCCTATGCTGCTCAAAAACTCTACTAGGTTCTCAACAGCCTGCTTATTAAGCTTGCTAGTTTGGGGAGTCCTGACCATCAATATTACCCCTACTATAGCCCTGACTAGCCCTAAGCCAATTCAATTAGCGGCAAATAACTCAGTAGACAAACTCCCTAAACCGATCCAAAAAGCAGTGCTGAAAGACGCATCTAAGCTCTCTGGAGTAGCGATCGCCAACCTCAGAATCACCCAAGCTACCGCCAAAACCTTCAGCAATCTCTGCTTCTTCAACTTTAGAGAGGTTTGCAACGAAGAGTACAACCCTGTCCCCGGTTGGGTAGTTGTGGTCAAGCTGGACGAGCAATCCTGGACTTACCATGTCAACAAATCTGGTTCCCAAATCGTCCTCGACCCCCAAATCCGCGTTAAATTCCTATTGCCCAGTGGGGATTCTTAGTATATAATCATAGATTGTGTCGAACTTAGCCAATCCATGCCTAAACTCAAAACCCGTAAAGCAGCAGCCAAACGATTCCGCGCCACAGGTACCGGTAAAATCGTGCGCCGCAAAGCCTTTAAAAACCACCTGCTCGAACATAAATCTTCTGCCAAAAAGCGCGGCCTATCTAAAATGGCAGTAGTTCACGAACGGGACGAAGAAAACGTGCGCTTGATGCTCCCATATTTGTAAAATATCCAGGAACTAAGTAATGACAAGGGTAAAACGCGGTAACGTAGCTCGTAAACGCCGCAATAAAATTCTCAAACTAGCCAAAGGGTTTCGCGGTTCCCATTCAACCCTGTTTAGAACTGCTAACCAACAAGTGATGAAGGCCCTACGGAGCGCCTACCGCGATCGGAAAAAGAAAAAGCGCGACTTTCGGCGCCTGTGGATCACCCGCATCAACGCAGCAGCTAGGCAACATGGTCTAAGTTACAGCCAGTTGATCGGCAATCTGAAAAAAGCCGACATCCAACTAAATCGCAAAATGCTAGCCCAATTAGCAGTCCTTGATCCAGCTAGCTTCAGTAAAGTCGCCGAATTAGCCAGCCAGGTTAAAAAATAAGGATGAATAACGGATGTAACAGATCGGCAATAATTCATCGGTTACATCTGGTATTATCCACTGTAATCTTATGCTTGTTTTTCGTGGGGACAGGATTGACCGCATCTGCCACCCCAATGTCAGAAATTCAAGGCCGAGGCTACCTCACCATAGCCGTAAAAGATGACCTGCGTCCCCTGGGATTTAGAGATGCTAACGGGGACCTACAGGGCTTAGAAATTGATTTAGCCAAGAAATTAGCCACAGACTTACTAGGTAAACCCGATGCTGTGAAGTTACAACCTGTAGCTAACAGCGATCGCCTACCCTTAGTTATGGACAACAAGGTTGATCTAGCTATTGCCGAAGTAACTGCAACCGAGTCCCGTGCTCGTGTAGTTGACTTTAGTGTGCCCTATTACTTAGATAGCACAGCCTTTGTCACCAAAAACACAAAAATTAATCAGCTAGGGGACTTAGTAAAGCGAAGAATCGCCGTACTCAACAACTCCAGTACCATTGCCCAGATCCGCTACTACATCCCAACTGCTAAACTAGTAGGGGTAGATTCCTACAGCCAAGGGCGAGAGCAAATCGAAAATAACACTGTTGATGCCTTCGCTGCCGATGCTAGTGTTCTCACCGGAATGGTGCAAGAATACCCTCAATATCAGCTACTTCCAACCCAGCTATCAGCACAACCCCTCTCTGTAGCTATGCCTAGAGGATTACAGTACGATCAGTTAAGGCAACAGGTCAATGGGGCGATCGCACGTTACATAGCCCAGGGTTGGCTCAAACAACGCATTCAGTACTGGGGGCTACCGTGAGGTAAAATTAAATTCTATGGATAACAATTTAGTAGCTGTTTATCTCTCAATTTTTGTAGGTGTTCTCGCATTTGCCGTTGTGGTCGTATTTCGCCAAGTATTCAAAAACCGCAGGCGGGAAAGCACCCTATCCCGATTGCGAAAAAAGTTAGATAAAGAAAAAGGTACCGCGCAAGAATATTATGAGCTAGCTTGCATTTATTCAGAAAAAAAACTATTTTCCCTAGCCATATCCCTGTTTCAAAAAGCTCTTAAAGTAGCCGAAGCAGAGGGAGAAGAAAATATAGCCTTAATTTACAACGGCTTGGGCTACGTCTACTTTGCCCAGGAACAATACGATTTGGCTATCCGCCAGTACAAGGATGCGCTTAAATATAAACCCGACTATGTAACAGCTTTAAATAATCTGGGCCACGCTTATGAGCGGAAAAAATTAACCACTCAAGCCTTAGAAATGTATGAGGAGGCACTGAAGTTGTCTCCTAAGAACAGCACAGCAAAACGTCGGGCTGAATCTTTGCGCCGCTTAGTTTCTGCCTAGTAGCCCTTAATCGCTAATAACCGGATACAGGGTAGTTCCATTGCCCTCCCCTTTCCGATATTGTGGTGAGCGAACCATACAAAATTATCAGGTAACCCCCAATTATAGTCTACTTGTGTGTTAATTCGATTAGTTTTCCTCCCTTTTGTTGTCCCGTTGTTGAGGCTGGCTCAGTCGGTGGGTCTGACCGCTTCCTTTGGGAAAGAAGACTGGGGGTAGAGTCATTCCTTCAGGTGGGAAAGTAAACTAGTAGAGCATAATTGACGATTACCGGATAATTTTGTATGGTTTTGGCAATTCAACACCTCAGATGCATACACAAAATTTAAACGCTTGTATCCGGTTATCAACGATTAAGGGCCACTAGGCTACTTGAATAGTTTGTGGTTCAGCTAGCAGTTTGCCTGTCTGCTCGTAGCCATATACCAGGTCTTCTAAAACTTCCCTGGCATTCTCAAGGGCTTCTTCATAAGTCTCACCGTGGGTTCGAGCGTATTGCCCCCATTCAGGTAAACTAGCAACATAGGCATGGTCGGTTTCCGACCACTGAATCAAGATGCTATACTTCATTTTCTTCTCCCTGCTGTAGCGGAATGTTGGATTTTACTGGACTGGCTCTAGTGTATTAGTTCTGGGAACCTCTACTCCACAAGGCTTCATGCAGGTTCTGTGTCAAACTATGGGGGCAGAAATTGCCGGGGATTTGGTCTCTTGAGTTCCTCACTTCCCATACCGAATATGAATGAACTCTCCCTTCCCCTACCCCTTGTATATTAGGGGATGTAGTAGACTGGCTCTCTCATTCCGGTAGAAGTACTTGACCTAAATGCAAGATATGGGTGTTGTTAAAAACGGGCATTTTAGTGTTCGGTTTTTATGCGATCGCTAAAAATCGAACCCTGATATTTTACCCAAAATGGGCGTTTTATCGTAATTCACATACTTTAGCTTTTGCCAACATATAAGTACTTGAACAGAATTAATTACACAAACTCTGGGCTGGAATCCTTTATCTAGTCTAGGGTTTGCTGAAGAACTACACAACCCTTATCTGACAATCGTTTACAGCGCTTTTTTACCAACTATGTGTAAGGCTGTAAGGTTGATGTAACGTAAATATGCCCAAAAAGACTTGCACAGTTTAGAT
>Ga0209208_10008569_pt1 | contig 13608 bp, 20 predicted proteins | sample S1TSphfallax_3_FD_187694 | JGI IMG/M metagenome (GOLD analysis project Ga0209208, IMG submission 187694) | Host-associated microbial communities from peat moss isolated from Minnesota, USA - S1T2_Fd - Sphagnum fallax MG (SPAdes) (version 2) | ecosystem: Host-associated > Plants > Peat moss >...
GTGCGTGTCTTTTTGTTTTTGTTTTTAAAAATGTTTTTTTAATTCCTCCCTCCTCTTACGGGTTCATGTGATTAGGTCGCTGGCTCTCTCTCGACTGTCAATTATTATTATAATTTATTTTATTTTATTTTTTGTCTGCCATACTTTCGTATCGAGAGGTGGGGGATCCGTTTTTATGTTTGAGAAACAAGGGTTTGTGCTGGTGAAGCGGTAGCTTTGGATTGTCGCTTTGGATTGCTGTGACGCAACGGCAGGAGCACGCATGCAGTTGATTCATACAAAGAAGCGTGAGTTTATATATATGTGGATAGTGTATGTCTTGTGTGAACTTTGAAATGTGTTGTGAAAGGATGAAATTTGAATTGCTAAATTGCCGATTGGATTACACTGCTGCTGCTGCCTCCATATCTCTCCTTCTCGCACTCTATTATGGCAGACAGCGAAATTGGTTTACACGATTAGGGTTAAGGCTTTTGTCATCACCCTCTGGATCTCTTTTGCAACTAAGGGGAAGAACCCTAGTTTCTTCAACCCTAATTTCAATCTGAGGTATCTTTTGTCTGATATGGCAATGGCAACTGAGTGTGGTGCACCTTACTTGTTAATTGGGATGAACAATGAACCCATGGGTGGATCCACAGTGTGGATTGATAACTTTTGCCATATCCCCTCTAATCATGAGGACTTGTAACAAATCTGTTACTGAACTGGATCTTAACAAGAGCTACTTGAGCTTTGGAGCTCAAGAAATCATCCAAGATTTCTGCATTACGGTTTTGTTGTATGTGCACTTGTTTCAGATGTACCATCAGGTAATTACTTGACCTTGCATGCATCTTTTCTACAGGTTGAGGAAAAAGGTGCAGGAGCAGTGGTTTGCCAACCCAGGGGCACTGAAGGCTCAAGAGTCCAATGAGTCAAGTACAAACACAGCAGCGGTCAACTGCTGGCAATGGTGTTGGGCGTCGACGCACTGACAGAGAAGGGGGCAGCCGACCTGATGCAGGACATCGCTCTGACAATCAGAATTGGAGACAGCCAGCCAAGGCTAGCTCCGACTCTTCACCTCAAGGTGGTCAGTACAACCACCTGACTACCAGTAACAGTGGCAGGCTCAGATCTTCCACAGAGGTGGCAGGGGTTAGATACACAGGTGCAGGTCAGTGTCTTTAGAGCAATTCTTTATGTGTCTAGGATATATTTGCTTACACTTAAGTCACGGTAATGCATGGTTTGGCTGCCTCGAGTCAGCAGTGGGAGCTGATTACATCTGTGGGGAGTAATGGCATCGAGTTATGCAATTCATGATGAATGTGGTCTGGTACTTTGTGAGTGACCTTCACCAGGTTATGTCCGGACTCGCTCTTATCATGTCCATTTCAGTTTGGCCAGACCTGTCATAAAATTCATCTTCAAAGTGTCATTTTTGATTTTTTTGCTGCAATCTCAGAGATATCTTTTCCAGTGGCTAAAGTGGATGTGCTGCATGTGAGTAGTCATCTGTGGTATGTACAAAGGATACATTCAGGGTGCAGGATGTCCCAACCATTACCCTCTATAAAGAAGGCTTAGATTCAAGCTCACACAGGGGCATGCTAAAATTAAGTGAAGCTAACCCTCATGAGCTTGTTGCAACTTTAGCGAGGGTACAATGGAGTTGTCTGACTAACTATGTCTGCCATCATTTCTGTTGACTCAAATACACACCTCCATCTTGTTCTCATTTTCTCTGTTCTTTAGGGTTGGGTTCCCTCCTTCCCCTGTTTCCTTATTATTTTTTGGACCTGAAGTCTCTATCACCTTGTTGTCAGATTATCTCTCAATCTTATTCCTATTCAGGTTGACTTAGTTTGAAACTTGTAAGTATGAAGAAGGTTTTAGTATTTATGAGGATATTGATTAACTATGTCTCTTAAGTGCCAGCCAATATCATGACTGAGTCTTCCCATGGCTTCCAGAAATGAGACAGAGACTCAGGACAAAGATTTTTGAATAAGTGTTTGCCTGAAATTTTGAGCAGATTTATTGTTTTGCTTATCTACACCCACCATTATGAGCTAATGAAAGAATCAGGGATTAGTGGCAACTGGTCACTGCCATTCATGATGAAGGTGATGGTCTTAAATACTTTGTTAGTGATACTCACAAGGTTATGATCACACTTATTCTTGTTGCATTCATTTTGGTTTGACTGGCAGTGACATAATGATTACCTTCAAGATGTTGTTCTGGAGTTCTCTCTGCAATTTCATAGAGATATAACATGTTGACAGCAGTTTTACATTCTCCCCTCAGTCAATTCATTCGTTCCTGACAGTAGATGGCAATAAAGGTGGCATTCTGATGCTTTGTCAGAGCAGTCACAAAACGAAGATCACACTCTCACGTTGTGTCTGGTTTAAGCTCTACCTGGACCAATACAATCATTATTTCCAATTGTTGTCCTGTAGTGGAATGTTTGTGATGTTTACACACCCTATCTCCTGCAATCTGCTGGAAAAGTGCTAGGAGTTATGAAACTAGTGACCATATTGTAATGAATGTGCCATCGTCTGAAATTCTCGTTTGGATCTGTCCAGTACAAGAAGATTTTTTTTTTTCAATCTGATGATGTGTTAAGCCCTCTTACACTCAATTTTCATATGAGGTTTGGATACCTGCGAAGAGTCACTGCCTCAAGGATCTGATCTGTGGCTCGTGGTTTAGTTGCTTTCATCTTGCAAAATGGGCCATGGAAAGAGCCTCAAGTAGTTACCGTAATTTCCAAGAGGACTAGATCACAGATTGTCCTGGCATGTTGCTATTTTAGGTTTTCTGTATTTTCTGGATACTTGGGCATTGGCGTTTTCCAATTAGACATGGCATAACCTATTTTATGTCAAATTCCTTTGCAGGAAATTTTGAGGTTGTGATCTTGGATTTTGCCATGTTGTGGCATTACTAACCTGATCAAACTGTTCTTTTGACTTGCAGGTGGAGAAAAAACAGTGCAAGAGAGACACCTCTTGTTCTTGCACACGTGCCTCATTGGCCAGCAGGTTGAAGTCCAGACAAAGAATGGCCAAGTATATTCAGGCATCTTCCATGCTGCCAAGGTTGAAAGCAAAGATTTTGGTGAGGTCATGTCTATCACTTGTTATCTTTCTGGTAGCCAGGGGCATTGAATGACTTTGATGCTTGACTGTATGAACCCTGGAGCTATTTGGTGTAGGCTTGTGGAGTAGCATGTCCATTAACACATGTCTTTTCCTTCTTTGAAAAGAGATTTGGATGTGTCTCCTTCTGTTTCAAATAAGTGTGAATTTGACTTGGCAGGTGTGGTCTTGAAAATGGCAAGGCTTATCAAGGATGGTACTGTCAAAGGTGGGAAAAGTGAGGCAGTTAAGGATGCACTCAGGAAACCCCCATTGAAATCCTATATCATTCTTGGCAAAGATTTTGTGCAGATTGTTGCCAAGGTGAGCTCTGGTCTCATGGCTTCTGGAATCCAGGTTTTTTTTACATCTGAAGCTGCCATCTTTTACCAGAAGTTTCTGAATTTGAAGTTGATTTGCGTATTGCTATTGGGTGTCTGTCACAGGATGTATTGCTGAGTGGAGATGCACTATCAAATGGGCGTGCTCATGAAAACCATACTGAAATTGAGACAGATGCAGTTCTGTCTCAAGTGCAGAATTGTGAGGTGGAGAGGGAGCTGAAGCCATGGAAACCAGATGATGATGCTTCTGAAAACCTGACCCTAAATTTTAATCACACATGGAGGTTAGTTAGCTTCACGTCTCTCAATGCTGGGAAGGGGATCTCCTCAACATGTTTAGGCTTCAAGTCACTTCTCTTAGTTATTGAAGGAATTTGCACCTGCTGGTGGTTATGAGGTTCCAAATCTTGAAGAATTGGCTCTAACATTGTGTTATCCAGAAGTTGGGATCAATTCGAAACAAACAAGACCTTATTTGGTGTTGAAAGCACATTCAATGAGGAGCTTTACACCACCAAGCTTGAGAGGGGACCGCAGACACGTGAAAGGGAGAGGGAGGCATGGAGGATTGCTCGTGAAATTGAGGGGCAGACCACACGCAATGTTCATCTTGCAGAGGTTATCTCCTCCATCTCTTCCCAAAGGACAGCAGCTCATCTATGTGAAATGCTTCTAGGAATTGTACCAGCATCTGTTTTTGGCAATCAAAGTTAGTCTCTGAGGGATCAAAGGTGTGGTCCAATTTTTCAAGTTATGTTTTGTGCTGCCTTGTGCTTTGCCAGGAGAGAGGGATGCAGCTGACTTCAGAGGTTGAAGCAATGGATGAGGAAAGCAGGTATTCTTCTGTGCTTCGTGGAGAGAAGGACATGGGTGAGGATGATGAAGATGGTCACGTTGATGCCCACAATGATGAAACTTTTGGAGGAAGTTTTGCCCCACCTACCGCTAGCACTAGTGACAGCACACCCGGAGCTGGTAAATGCTCTTCTTTTTTGTGTCAGTCCACATTGCTACTCTTGCAACAGCTAGAGTAAGGAGTGGGTCTGAGGTATTTGTTTTCTTTTTTTGATGCTCGTACAATGGTGCTAATGCTATGTAACTTTGCTCAGGTGAAACAGACACTAAAGGCAGTCGCCCATCATCTGCAGATTCGTCACAGGTATGTTTGAATGATATCAGAGAGTAAGGGATCTCATGTCCAGTTCAGTTTCTCACTCTGTGCCCAGATATTTTTGATTACCACCTTCAACTAATCATGCTATGCTTTAAGTATCTGGTTTCTAAACTGCAGTTCCAGGTTTCTGAATTGAGCAATTATGGTTTAGAACACTTGGGCTCTTTTATTTTCCTTTTTAGTCTTTGCATGGGTCTCAATTAAACCATGGGTCTCAACAAGGTTCTTGGTTATGGCTACAAAGAGTTTACCATGTCCACATGACAGAGTTGATGGTGGCTTAGTCCCTCCCAAAATCCTGCCAAAGCCTTGTTTTTTTGTTCTTGCAAATCTGAAGGCCCTGACCTTTCCAGGGATGCTTTATAGCCAGATCTTGGTGCAGATGTAATCTCTGCCCTGAAGACCTGTGTCATATGTTTGCAATGAAAGTGGGTTGATCCTGCTCTCACCCATTGGGAGGATTTAATGGAAGCAGTTTTTTCTTTTGAAAAACTGTAGCATCCAATTTTGTGGTGATTGTCTGCTGGGGTATAAAAAATTGGTTCATTTGGGGATCCGAAGTGTATAGGTCATTACACTTCCAGTTTTCAGTGACCTCAAGAAGACAAAACCATTTCTGTACTCTCCTAATTCCGCAGACTGTAAATGGGCCATCGAAATGCGAATTCTTGGGAGATTGGCATGCTTCGTCAGTAGAGACGGGTGATGTGGGGACCCTTGATAGCTTGGCTGACACATACAGGGAGCACCTCAGACTGCGGCATCTGTTGGTTGGCGACAAAAGCAAACGGTCTAACAAGGTAGCCTGCCCTTTTTCTATGGGGAGGGAAGTGCGCCTGCTTTTGCCATCCCCCAGTAGTGAGCCCTGGAGGCCTTCCAGGCTCTTCATATCAAAGTAATGTTACACCTTTTTGGGATTTTTGAGGGTTAGTTTTTTCCCAACTGGTGTGGGAAATCACAGCAGGTGTGGTAATGGTATGACTAAATGCTTGATGCAACTTGAGGTTGCACACGGGTATCAGTAAGACAGGGCCATTTCAATGGTTGCCTGAGGCTTTGTTTTTGCAGCTACTGATCTAGTATCTGGAATATTAGGAAACTGCAGCAGTGGAAGTGACACTATTGTGACTGCTGCCACCTGTCTTATCTCATCTTCTTTATTGCTCTGACCATCGCAGCAACAGTACACTCTAGAACACATCATACTTCTTTCTGTCCTGTAAGGAGTCTGTTGGTCAAGTACTTGGTGCTGTCTTGTCTCTTGTCGACACCTACATGCAAACCTCCTCTTATTGTCTTTCTCTTTCCAAATCCCTCTTTTGACAAGGAAGCTACCATTTCTTGAACAGGTGTATCTGCAGTGCCTATTGTTGTTGACCGTTGATTGTGGTTTGTTGTGCAGGGTCCAGGGTCACCGTACCACAGTCCAGTTGGAAGGGGCTCACCACTGATGTCTCCTTTGGTTGGAGATCCAGCAGCCATTCAAGCTCTCAATCTGGACCCAAGTTGTCCTCAGGTTCCAGAGGATGTGTACCGGTTGGCTATTTCTGCCTTTCTTCTTCTGTGTGCTTATTTTACTCCCTAGATGCACCATGTAATAGTCAGGCATCCTACTTGCAATCAGATAGCTTGAATTGCTTCTTGAGCTTGCTTTTGTGCATATATGCTGTCCTATGAGTCATCAGGACTAGTCTGTCACTTCTCATTGCCTTTAACCTCAGGTTACCCTAGAGAGATCCTTTTTCCCCTCAATTTATTGATTCAGCACATGCTATCCACAGCAGCACATCAGACCATCCAATGCAGTCAAGTTTCTTATCTGACATTCAAAATTACTCAACTGTATGAGGCTAACACAACCCTGGTGAAAGAGTCTAATGCCTTGGTCATGTGGAGCTACACTGCACTTATTGGCATGTAGAATATGCATTCATGCATTATCAGGGTATTGTCTGTCCTGCCAAACCAGTTTGATACATTGCATTTATTAGAGTGTGTATCTACTCATGTAGATACACTTCATTCTGAGACAATCACTCCTCTAGAAACAAGAACCCTTCAGTATGAAGTGCTATATAATTTGGTTGAGTATCTTTGGACTATGGGGAGGTTTTGTTCTGGTGTTGCATAAGCTAATGCATTTCAGGGTGATTGCTAACATAGGGTGCAATGGTGATTTGGACATTTGCAGGGAATTTCATGAATTCAAGCTGCAGGAAACTGCCAAAAAGGGAAAGAAGCAGCGAGAGGACCAGGTCAATGCGCTCAAATCTTTTAGTGAAAGTCTCAAGGTATCTTCAATAAGTTGCAGTTGGATAGCCTAACAGACAGCCTTGTACCAGCATCCCTGAACAATGAGTGTGTAGTTTCTAATGTTATCATTGTGGAATGCTATTTTATGCACAACAAGTGTGTTGCTAGATTTGCTTCTAGTGCAGGATCTGTTTGAAACACATTTGTTGGAGCTTCTTCCAGGTATTTTTGAAGTGCTAATCAGTCTTTTTTTTGTGCTGTTGTTTGGCTATCACTCAGAAGAAGGATCTTGAACCCCGGTCCCCAAGAACACCATGTGAGTTATTTATCTCTATGCTAACTGGAAGCCTCAAGGGAGTCTAGTGAACTATCTGCTGAGAGGCAACCTTGAACTGTGTTTGTGAGTGGGGTTTTAAGGGCTTTTGTGATCATAGCTTGTTTTCTTTGTTGTTAAGACTTGAGACCTAGTGAAGTTGCTTTTCAGGTGTAATGTTGGCATAATGGTGCATCTGTTTTACTAATTGAAAAACTGCCATTTCTGAGTATTACAACCTTGTTATTTGACCACTCATAATAGGATGTGCACCTGCAGACATAAAAAATTTGTTTGCTTATGGAGTTAACAGTTGCTAACTTTTGCTTCTCCCAATGGCAGTGAAAAGTGTGTCAAGTGAGTTTGTGAGAGATGGAGGTGCCCGGCCACTGGCTGCTCACGACATAAAATCAAGTCTTGCCTCTCCATTTACCCCTGCAGTCTCAGCCCCTTCCCCTTCATCACTGCCCCTCCCAACAGGTCTTGGTGCACCTGTCAGGCAGCTCAGTGGATCATCTGATTCATCTGAACCTCCATCAGCCTCGGGCCCACAAATTGCACCCTCCTTGGTGACACCACAGTTTACTTTTGGTGCTCAATCTGTATCCACACTCCCAGGCCAGGCAGTTTTGTCTCCCACACTGTCACGCTCTTCCTCCTCTGCTTCTGTAGCTTCCTCTGGGGCTGCAGCTGCCCCAAAGAAGTCTACATTGAATGCGAATGCAAAAGTACCACTCCTGTTCTCTATCCCTCACTTGTTTGCATTGCTTGATCTGTTAGTCCATGAACCTATTTTTCTTTGTGTTGAAGTTTTTCATTGGAGGGAAAAGCAAGAGAGGAATACCTAACTGGTGAACTAAGTGAAAGACTGTTGCTTAGAGTTTCAACTAGTGTGGTTTGATGCAACACTCCACATGTCATGAAATTTCAATGATTTTAGGACCAAAATATGAACAGAAGTCAGCGAGTGACTCAAGCAGCTGTTGATGTTTCAGTGACCTCAAAGATGATCTTGAAATTCTGATATATTCTCTAAAGTTCTATTCTGATAAGCTTCTGTTGGAAAGCATTTTTTGGACATTTGGAATGTGAAAATTCCTCAAAAGAGTACATTGAGTTGTGCTGACTTTATTTCATTTCTATCCCAGGAGTTTAAATTGAACCCAAATGCCAAAGCTTTTATGCCAAGCTTCAGCTCTCCAAGGCCAGCCTCACCAATGATACAAAGCCCTGTCTACATGCATGCAAGTCCACCGCCAGCAACCTCTCTCCAAGGGGTGTCCCTCCAGTACATGCAACAGCAACCAGGGCAGCCTGCTCAATTCGTACAGTACCAGAGTCCTATGACAGCAGCGCCTGCAGCTGCTTCTGGTGCTGTACCCTACATGCAACAACCAGGAGGATTTGTCTCAGGATTTCCTGGAGCTGGCATGCCACAGGTCCTACCAGGGCAGCCCAGTATGAAGATGCCAGCTCACTCTCAGCAGCAGGTGCTTCTCATTCCATGGATATGGTTGTTGCTCTCCTGGTCTTCCAATCTGGAATATATCTAGCAAATCTGGCAAGGGATTCTAATGATTGTTATATGGTTTGGCATACAGGTTGTTAGTCCTTTTGGACAGCAGCAGCAATTACGATACCCCACCCCAGCACCTCCAATACAATCTGCCTTCCTCCATCCAAATGGCCAGATGGTAAGATTACTCATCAGTGTTCTTTAAACACGTAGAGAATGTCAGATCCTGGCATTGGAGTTTGGATGCTTAAACAGTAACTTCTGTAAAAAGTGAACAAGTGTTCAGAAAGACAATACAGTACAAAAGCATAAGATTCAAGAAAAATTATTGGAACCCTATAGAAAGTAGTAGTGTTTAAGGTGTCCCCAGTGCGCTACTGGACTCAAAGTAAGCTGCTGATTCTATTCTGTTTACCCAATGGAGGGAGTACATGATTGGAATACACAAGGTTGCACTTCTAGCAAACTTTGTTGCAAAGCAAGATATGGGACTCTATGTTGTAATAGTTCTGTGCTTTTCATTGTAGTTTGTTGGATCCATAGAGGTGAACAGAGGTATGTGTGAAAGCTAGTAAAGTCCAGTGTCGTGTGCAACATAGTGGGCAGTTTTGAACTGACAAGATGGTATTTGGCTTTGTGTCTAGTACCCGCAAGGACAGATGTTGTTTACACCACCTGCTGGCCAAGTCATGTACATACAACATTACCCCCAGGTATTGCTTTAAGAGAAGTATGCTTCACAGGGGTTTTCTGTATGAAAGTTGTGCTGGAATCAAATTTAAAGCCAGCATCCATTCAAAGGATTCCAATCAAGGAACTGAGCCCAATTTCTATGTCAATTATGGTTGTATTGCCCAGGATGTGGCAATCTCACCCTGAAGATAATCAAGAACCCCTACCATCAAACAATGATGGCCCTAGCAAATGGTTATGTGCTACCTCATTAGTCAAATATCCATTCTGATGACAGGGATAGGTGGATGATTGCAGCAATTAGTTGTGAAATGGTTTAGATTTCTCTTTGGTCACTCAGGTGAGAAAGTTTGGAGAGTGCTGACAATTGCTGTTGAATATCAACAGGGGATGATTCAGGGACAGCCTGTACCTCCACCCGCTCCTCAAGGCCCTCTTCCTCCTCCTCAACCCTCTCAGCAAAATCAGCAGCAAAAGCACCGTAGTGAGTAATTCTGACTTCACTGTTACATGGTGTAAAATGGTCCAAAGATGTTAGTAATTTGTCTTGGAGCTTGACATCATGGTCTCAGGGATTGCTATGGTTTGAAGCAGGTGGAGGTATCCAACCCATGCACTTCAGTGGGATGCCATCATTTATTCCTGGGCAGCAGCATCACATCCAACAATCACAGATGGTGCATTTTCACAATGCACTGCAAGGTGGGCCTGTGCCTGGAGCAATGAATCCTGGGGCTCAGGCCCCTCAGGCCCCTCAAGGAGGGATGCTTAACATTGGGGGTCCAACAGGACAGAATGGAGCTGGCAGTGGTGCAGTTAGGTCAGGAGCCAAAGGTGCTGCTGGAGGGTTCCAACAACAATGACAAGCATCCTTTGGGAATCTGAAATAGAGACTGACTAAAATTAATTCATTGAGGGGTGAATAGAAAGTGTTTGCAAGCAGCTTTCCTTGTGGTGTATGCTGTTGCTTTTGTGGTTCATCTCTCCTACTACTAATAAAAGGCATGTCCCAAAAATGGTGCAACCTACCCATGATCATTGACTGCCATTGTACCAAGTCTTCAGTGGAGTGTCTTCCAGTTTTGTGTCCCCACTTCTTTCTAGTTAGGAGCAATTTCTCTACCAGTATGGGCCATACCTGTTTTGCACAGCACTGATGTTCTTCCTTCCATTCTTTTTCTGTGGAATGACAAGAAAAACTGAAGGAAGAGGAGGGACAAGATACAAACCTGTGGTGTGCAGCAAAGCGTGGAATCTTCTCTTGGGAACAGGCTATGTGCATTGATGCCTTCTATGTTTGCTCCCCATCCAAAGTACTGAAAGTAAGGTAAAATCTTATGGTGACACTGCCATCAATTAGTGGTAAGATGATTTTCGAAGCTTTCTTTGTATTGTGGTGTCAAATTTCTTTTAATGTGGATATATTAGTGATTGGTGCATGCAGATAGAAGCAATGCTGGTTTCAGTGCATGTCTATCTTTGACAGACAGCTTATGCATGTGGATGGTAATGTATCTATAGCTTAACACAGAGGCTTTACTTTCCAGTGTGACAGAAGGAGTGCAGAACAGATGGCTTGACAAGAGCACAACCTGTACTGTTGTGAGTCATGTCTAATGAATATTTGCAAGTTGCACAGGACTGCTTTCCATCAGGTTCTTCAGGGGAACTCATTCATTTTCTCCTCTGTAAAAGTTGTTGATTTTGAGGAATGCTGTTCTACTGGAAGTGCTCTTATATTGCTGGGGCTCATAAAGCTCCTGGAGGTTGGTTTTCATTTCTCAACATTTTCAATTTGAATTTGTGTCCTTGTACTCTTGTTCTGTCCATGCCTCTCTGGCCTGAGTTCACTGATGATCATGCAACAGTCGTGTAGATCATTAGCCACTCCAGTCAATCCTGAAGTATTTCAAGAACTGGAAACAGGAAAGGAGTGAAATAAAGTGAAAAGCTGGATGCTTGTCGACATCATCACCCCTGGGTTTCTGCTTCCTCGGTGCTGGTGGACTGGCAAAAGATTCAAGAAAGATTTCCAGGAATAAAACTAGGCAAGTATAAAAAGATGTTTCTAGTGGTAGACCAGCTGATATGTGAGTGTCTACCTTTAATAGTCCTTAGCAATTATCTTTATTCTTGTGTACATAGTGAGGTGGTTGGAGTTTATTAGGGTTTCAAATAGCTCGTTACACATGTTGCACTAAAATATTAGAAGGTATACAATCATATGTTTTAGATCATAGCCCCGTGAATCAAGATCATGGTTGATATTGATGTTACAATGGCACATTTTTATTTGGTCGTTGTACATGTGCCTAACGATTACAAAGTGCATGGTTCCCATGACATTTGACACCGGCAAGGAACAGAAGAGCAATGGTGGAATAGTTTGTGACAATTGTTACAGGCATGCGAGGATGGAGGTATAATCTTCATGGTTGAAAGAGATCAAGAATTCAAAAGGGAGATATGACCAACACACGAAAACAATCATATTCAAACAAGAATTGAAGAAATGGATGATGGTGTATTTCAATCCCATTGTATTCAACTAGAGCACATGTGAGAAATTTTCTTTTCCATCAATAATTTTTACCAAATTTTTTTATCGATGAATGAAATTCCATTGACTTATTTTGAACATGTGCTTTGCGGTATCTGTAGATGTTATTGTTTGAAGTAGTGTGTTCAATACATTAAGGAAGGGCTTTTGACTTATCACAAATTCAACAAGCATGGACTTTGCAAAACTTTGATGTATAATATAATATTATGAATGTTAAAAAATTTCAAATATAATAATTTTCACAAACAATAAGGAAAGTTCTAGAAATTTTCAAAAACATCTTTGAAAAAAAGGTTTTTTGAAGTTTTCTAAGAAACTCTTTTAAGGAATATGCTTTAAAAATATTAAAATTATTCAAAAATTCATGAAAAATAAGTTTGAATTTTTTAAAAAGATGTAGAATTAACATAAGTTTGTAAAAGAATAATTGATAGAATAATTATTTTTAAATGTTTCTTTTAAAAGAGTAGTTGATGAAACTTCTAAAAGACATGCTTGACAAATATATATATAATAATCTTTTTGCAAAAGGTTTAGTTGGTGGAACTTTTTGAAAAGTTGATGATTTTTAATAATGTTCCATTGAACAATATAAAAAAGATAAATGAAAGGTATCACCCCTCAATTTTGCCAAAACAAGTTATGACTTTTATTCATTTCATGCCAAGTATGACATCTCATTTAAACAATAAAATCTTCTAATTCATGTTTCATTGTAAAGTTTAGGGTTTAGGGTTTATTTGTCAAATAATTTTATTTTTTCAAAATATATATTTTTCAATTCATTAACAATAGTCAAGGTGTTTCATGAAGGTGAGAAAAGAAAAAACAAGTACATTGATGCAAGAACTAATTGAGGGTTGTGGTCCATTCAATTAACGAGTGTTGGACCTAACTTTCAAAAATAAAGATTTGGGAAAATTTTAGACTAATTAAAATTAATAAATAGGAGGTGGCTATTACAATAGGCTTCCATCACATCAACAAGCTTTAAGACATGAACAACATGAATTTTGTGATGCAATTAATGTATATGGTAGACTTTATTCATTTGAAAAACATTATTTATTTAACCTAAACACCTAACTCACGAAATCCATGAAGGATAATCCACTTGGTTGATAAACATCTTTTTATGTTTAATCAATTCAAAATAAGCCCCAAATATAGGATCGGGGTATTTCATGATAAACTTGGGGTAAGTTAAGAGAACCTTGGTTAAACTTAGGATAAATTTTGAATGATTACAAATTTTTTATACAAAAGTACTTATAAAAACAATGATATGTACCTCTTGTGCAAACATGAATTTCCCATGATGACCATTATCATCGATTGTGTGCTCTCATCAATTGGCTATAATTCAACCAATGAATTGAATACATTGTCCGCGCCTTTTGCCAACTCCTCAAATTCTTACACTTAGGAAAATTTATTACAACAAGATTTCAAATTTTAAATAATTTTACTTTTTTTTTCCTTTTTATGCTCAACATTACATATATTTAATATACCCACATTGTTGGAAGATTACATCTTTTATGAATGTTTTGTTTAATTGTCACTCCATATTAATTGTTTGCAAAGATGTGTGTTTCTAACAATCTCACTTTTTTTT
>Ga0209208_10008570_pt1 | contig 13608 bp, 9 predicted proteins | sample S1TSphfallax_3_FD_187694 | JGI IMG/M metagenome (GOLD analysis project Ga0209208, IMG submission 187694) | Host-associated microbial communities from peat moss isolated from Minnesota, USA - S1T2_Fd - Sphagnum fallax MG (SPAdes) (version 2) | ecosystem: Host-associated > Plants > Peat moss >...
GGTTTCCATAAGCTCAGAAACCCTCCTCTCTAACATACAAATATGTGTGATACAACCCATTACCCTAAATATAGCAAACAACTAGTCTATGCCATAACTTTGCAACTTAGATTTGCAACCTTGCCTTTTTTCATAAGTTTTATTTTATGCATATAAATTTATTTTGAATTCACATATTACATGTGATCCTCATCATAAAATTTCATATTAACAAATAATATATTAACTTTTTAAAACAAGTTTGATGACATATTAAAAGGTTCAAGGGTTCTATGATTGAAGTGCATATGATCATTCTATATTAATCTATTTATTATTCATATGGCCTTGCCCAACTCGACTTGGTCAACCTTTTTCCATTAGGGATCACATTCGCTTGCTTAGACTTTACATCATCGTTGAAGCATCATTTCCATTATTTAACGAAATGAAATACAAAAAATAATAATGTCAGCTTTGAGAATTCAAACTAGGAACATAATGCAAATGCCAAGTTTCACAAGGATAGTTTCACAAGGATTATAATTTATGCCCATCATCTGTTTACACCTTAAGTTTAAGCAACTGGTATGCAACATACACTTAATTCCAATTTGGATTACGGAATAATGCCACAAAGTTTTCTTTTACATTGTTGAACCCTACAATCTTCAATCAACCCATCTCACATGTTGTTTACCATGCTAATAAGTTTTCAAACATTCATCTAAACAAAGAAATTATGCATCACTGACATTTTCTTTTGCAACTATTGTTATTTAAGAAGATGACCTTGTGTATAGACTTGATGGAACATGAATCAAACTTCTAACCAAACATGGAAAATGAACACTGACATGCAAATAACCAATAAATGGTAATCACAACCAAGATTGTTATTAAATGTGCAAAGAAATGCACAACACATGTCCTATAAAAAATCAACCCTTCAAGGTAGAAAGATTAAAACCCAAAAAACATTTAGTCTCTATTATAACAATCTTGAAATTAGATATGAACGCAATACACATCACACTTTGTCAAAGGCACTAGCAGATTGCCAAAGTAAAAGGTCCCATCTATTATCTCTTGTCACAGGGCAAAATGCATCATTTGACTTCTAAAGCTCCTTTGAGAAAAGAATTAATGCCATACATGCCATTGAAAAATACCCAGAAATCTCAAGATGATTTGAGGATCTGACCTCAAAAAGCCGTCATGCTAATCATGATCCCAAAGCACATAGTATCAAAGAGACTGCTGCCAAATTCTCACACTGGGTCCAAAGAAAAGGCAAAACATATCATCTGACAGAAGTACTGCAACATAGGCAGCTGGTTGGTTACTTCCTAAACTACATCAATGAATGAAAGAGGGAAGTGTTTTGGGAGCTATATGATCTACTTTGCATCTATTCTTCTAACACCCATGATAACTAAGTAGAGATTCTTTTGTGCATATGCACGAAGATTCTCGATCTATAATTGTATCCCCCCAAGTTGATAGCAAAGATATGCAGGGGGGACATGTCTCCATGGAAATACTGGCAAGTTCTGCAATGCACACGACTCTGTACAGCTGGTCTAATACACAGCCTGATTCAAAAACTACCACCTAAAATCACAGAAAAAAACAATTATGCTCTTTAGCAATTTGGTGAAAATGGGTTCAGCACATTTACACTAAAATTGACAGATACCTCACAAAAAACCATCCCTGCAGAGGTGAAACAAGCATCATCCAACCTTTTCAAGGAGGACAGATGTAAGCAGAAACATTGATATCATTACTCTGGTCATCATAACAGATCCCTAAAGAAGCCTCTGCAACTCCACCTGTCTGTAGTGTTCCTTACGCCTCTCTTTTTTCTCCATGGCTGTGACTTGTGGTGTGTCAAACCACCTGCATCACCAACCAATAATAAGAGGACATCATTCCAACAAGTCATACCCATGATGGATTTATAAAAATACTGAAGTTGGGGAAATTCTGGTTCAATCACTTGTGTTAGTGGGAAACAATGATGCAGAGACCTGGAAAGGCTTAGCAGTTTCAAGAACTTGGCTAATGAATTCTGCCTGCACTGCCAAAAAAATCAATATCTTGATGAAGTAGTGAGGTTTTCTCCGTACTTACAACTTAAGTCAACCTGCAAAGAATTGAGACCAAAGAGAGAGCAACAGTGAGCAAATTGAACCTGAAGAATTTGCAGCTTTCTTCCTCAATTTCATTCGGTTGCTTTCTCTTCTTCACAAATGTCACCTGGTAGTTACTGCAACCCCAGTATCGAAGGCCTAGATTTGCATCACCATTTCTGGTGACAGTTTTCATGACCGCTAGTCGTCGAATCAACTTGCAATCACAATGTGGAACTCCAACCTCTTCCTCTTCTGCAAATTCTGCAGTACACAACATCAAATGCTACAAGAGCTACTCTTGTTTCAAGAGGCAATATAGGTAAGGAATTGAGCCCACAGTACTTCCATCTTTCAGGTTATGGAAAACATCATTCAAGGCTGCTGTCATTTCTTCTGTATTGCCAAGGGAAAACCTGCACCTGTTCATCTCCAAAAATTTTAACCAAAAAATTGTCATGATTCTTTTCACCAGCTAACTATAAAGAACCAGAGCTCTTCCTGCATACCCTAAAACCCTAAACCCTCTACAGTTCTGACACAAATAAATCTAGGAAATCAAACTTGTACATGGGGATACCTACCTGCCTCTGATTGAATCTTGCTTTGATCCTTTTGTTTCAAGTTCATCATTTCAAACTTCACACTACCCTGTTCCAAGTTGGTGGCAAACCTCTCAAGCTGGACACCATTGCCATCCTGATGCACATTTCTGTAGTCAGCCTCCTTCACTGCCTCAGCAGCGGGCTCACTTGCCTCAGCCCTGTCATTGGTCTTCTTGGCCTTCTCCACATGTGTCCAATGCTCATGCTGGTGGAACCCACCTCAATCCAATGTCAGGGCACTAATACCCAACACCAAAATGGGAAGAAAGACTACCACTTTTGAACTCTCTAGACTGGTCTAAGCAGATGAATGTGCAAATTGCTGGAGACAAGAGACTACATGCAGAGAACACACAAGGTGCTTGGCTCTGTTACAACCTTTCCCATGTCTTCAGCAGGAGGAGAGTCATCCACAACTTTCATAGTCTGACTGAGCTCACATTCACCTGCAGTAAATTCCATCTTGCCAGGAGAAATGGCATCATTTGCAGTTCCACTCATGTGCTCCTCACACCCATTGCCTATCTGATGTGCCAATTGTTCTGTAACTACTAGCTTCTTGACCATTGGTCTGCTGCACTGGCTCACCTTTGTTGCCGCTATCTTGCACAATGACTCTGATGGAGAGTTGTTCATGTTCACCTTGCCTGTCCCTGCCTCAAGATTCAACTCAGCTTGGACCTCTGCACCGTCAACAACTTTTGAATCCATGACAACTACTTCTTCCATGGCATCAGTTACATCAGCACCTTTCTTGACACCCGTTACAACCTCAGCTGTCACCTTCAGGAAGACATCTCCACTCACATCCTGTGCTTGCTCAATTTCCAAATCAGCCTGCAAGCAATCCTTCTTGTCCGCAGTACCAATGTTCTTTACTACCTCACCATGGCTTTTCATCTTCAAGGCTATGGCAGTTTCTTCAAGGTCTGAACCTTTGCCAGCATGTTCTTCCTCTCTAGAAAAAATATCTGTGCTGTGCCTGGAACTACAACCTTTACTTGTCACATGTTCATCCTGACCATGGACTGCTTTTGATTGATTCCCTGTTCCACCATCTATTCCATCAACAGGCTGCAGGACATGCAAACAGGTTCTATTTGGAGCTACAGTGGCACCTGGTACAATCTGATGTTTCGCCTTCACAACTGACTTCTCAATCTTCCAGTCTAACGGCACATGTACCCATTGAGCTTCAGTTGAAGGTTTTGAATTTCCTTCACTTTCTACAGCACTATGACCATACTTACGCACAGCAGTGACTGAGCGAGGTCTTTTGACTGGTACTGCTAGCTCCCCAATGGAGCCAACTGACCTAGTTTTTGTCCCAGATGACAGCCTCCAGACAGAACTAACCAAGCCTGCAGTCTCACCGGCTGCAGGTGTCCTAATGGATGCAACATCCTGATGAACTTTACCAGGTGCAGCAAGCTCCTGTTCAGATCCTGTCAGCTCACATTCCTTGTCTGCGGCACCTTGACTAATAGCAATTGGATACTTGATCCTATGTGCAATGGTTGGTGCAGCATCCATAGGAACTAGAGGATGATCACTGACAAGATCAGACAACCCAGTCTTTCCATGAGTTAGAGTCACCTCACTAAGTTCAACCATGGAGGTAGCTTCATTTCGTTTCTCCTCAGCAGTGACATTCATGTCCATGAAAAGCTTTCCCACTTCAACAGCAGCAACATCATCAGTCCTCACAGATGCCAAACATGTAACAGTCTCAACAATCAATGTATTTCCACTATTTACATTTCCAGTGGGGCAATTGGCATCAAGACCTGCTGCAGGGCCACAGACAACTGTGCCCAACTCTGTCCTACCTGTAACCATAGAATTCTCGATTCTTTCAACCATGGTTTGACCATGCATCACTGTAGAGGCAGTTGTTAGATCAGCCTCAATGACAGACTTCTTAGTGTCTGGAGGAGCCTCACTCACCATGACTGGCAATACAGAACCATCGTTTTCCCCCCCCACCACCATTTCATCACATGCAGGATCTGTGACATTTTCAGCCATTTCAATGTCTTCAGTGCCCAGCTCATCAGTCCTCAATTCATGCAACCCACAACTGTGATTCCTGATGGGATCCTCAACAGAACCTCCCACCAAACTAGCATCTTCTCTCACTGTGAGTTTTTTAGCAGTCCAAACACTGTTACTAGAACATTGCCCTTCAGTGAGAGCTTCAAGGTTATCTTCAGTGTGCACCTCAGCCACAGCAGGGGTATCAACAATGTTAACACCACAATCATCAACAGCAAGCTCTGGCAGTTCACTAGAAGCATGTCCTGTATCTTTCATGACACAACTAGTTTCCACTTCTTTGACAAGTTTGTCATTCTCAAACTTAGAACAATCTTGTCTCTTGTGAGGACATTCAATGTGAGTATCATTTCCATTTGCTGGTATTGCTGCATCCAAAACTTCTTGAACCATGTCTTCCATTTGAGCTCTGGCTAAAACTTCATTGACCTGTTTTCGAGAATCTAGAATGGATGAGGTCTCAGAAATTTCAGTAGGTTGCCTATGGACTTCCTTTTCTTCTTCTTTTTCTTCTTCTTCTTCTTTGGCCTGGGAAACAGAAGCAGGAAGAGTCTCAGGTAATTCAGGAGTTTGGTCAAGCACATTCTCTTTCTCTTCTGCATCTTTGTAAGGCTCAGAAACAATACAAATCTCTGGTATTATCCCAGACTGCCCTGGTGCCTTTACCACCTTTTTCTCCACCCATGGACCATCCAATGACCATGGATCATCAGGCCCAAGATATTCATCAGCTGGAAGCTTCAAAGCACACTGCACCTTGATTCTTGTCTCTGTTCCAGAGTGACCATTTGTACTCGGAAAACTGATTTCCCCAGAAGCAACAGAGTACTGCTCACAGGCAAAGAGTCAAGAGGGTCAGAAGATTCTCACTGGGATCTCAAAGCAGATTTAGGTCACTCCCTTGGGCTGGTACGTATCTCTGAGATTCAAAGAAAACTCCACAATAACACACTTTGAATGCAAGAATGAACACTGTCAGAATCTAGTTATTGTGTCATTCACAAAGTATCAGACCATCACCTTCATCATGAATGGGTCTTTCAAGAGGATACTCTACAAGATAGGTCTTTCTATGACATTCCAATTCCTGAAAGGAGGGGGACAAAGGGCTATGCCCATCAGTACCACAAGTTGATCAAAGGTGAGTGGACCACTTTGAACCCTGTCATAGAGATGACCTAGGCTAGAGCAGCATGGCAACTTGCAAATTTACCTCTTTGAGTTCAGTAGTACTCTTGCCCTTCTTTGTTGTACACAGCATGGAACTGTCAACATCAGGAGAAAAGTCATCCACAAGCAAATACTCCTGTGATTGCTTCCTCTTCTTTCCACTGGCTCTTGAACAGTCATCTCCTATGTTGTCATGTTGTATGAACATACTTGGTGGGGAAAACCTCTGCAGAGCTGCATTTTGTGAAAACATTTTGGTGGACAAAAGTGGTTCTGCAGTACCATACACTTCAGAGAGTGGGAGCTCTCGCTGCTGATGATGCTGTGACTGCGAATGTTTTCTCCTCCCAAATTCAACTTTAGTGTACTCATCATCAATATGGCTGACTAGGTTTTGTGTATGCCTTGTCCTGGTTGGTAAATCTCCAGTGGCACTTCTCCATAAAATCTGTGACTGATCTTCAATCTCCATCCTTTTGGCTCTTGCCTTAGCCATCATATGACCATCATCTTGCAAGCCAGATACATTCTGATTATTCTCTGCAGTTGACTTATCTTGTCCGGTGGAGGACCTTCTTGTGTAGTATTGATCTTTCTTCCCTGAGGACCCAACTACTGGAGACCTTTTAACATCTATGCCTCCAAGTGAAAATGCAGTATTTCGGTGAACTTCAGCTCGAAAACTGCGTCGCTTGCGCACCTGTCCTAACTTTTCAGGCAGCACTCCAGGAGGACCTTCTAGAGAATTTGTTGCTTGCTTTCCCAGCACAGGGTGTTGGGTGCCAGCAGGAAAGACACCCTGCTCCATGGCCATTCCCACCATTCCTTTCTTAACTACAGACCTTGTGGAGTGGCAATCTGTGGTATCTGCAAGATCAGACAAAGCAGATGCTTCAATGGCAACAGCAGCATGTGATAAGCTGCCAGAGGTCTCTGCATTCAAAGGCATCTTGGGTGCCACACAAAGGGGCTCCTGCTTGGCTCCCTCTTCCAGAAAACCTGCTAATCCACTTCCATCTTGTGCAGTTTTGTGAGTTATAAGAGTCAGTGACAGTTCTGCCTTTCCTCTTGTGAGACCTTTCTTACCTAGAGATCTGGTTGCATGGTGACTATCTCCAACCAAGGCCCCTGAAGAGCTTGAATCACCAGCTTGACCACCAATTGAGACTCTACCTTTGTGGTCCATCTCAATAGCCTCAGTCCTGCTTATTTGATGTCCAAACTTCTTCTCTGTGTGAGTGCTTGGTGGATATGCGATTGAGTTCCCTATACTCATCACAGGCATGTCATCAAATGCTTTGGCTGACAAAGAAACTGCTTCTTGGCCATCTGCAGATACTGGTGCTGCCAATTTTGCTGCAGGTCTGGTGTTATGGAGGTCTTGCTGTTCAGAACCTGATAAGGCTTCAACAACATTGTAAATAGGTGCCACCCTCTTTGCTATAGCCCTTGTATGATGCCCAGATATTCCTGTTGGACTTGTTGAAGAAACTAGGGAGATTTTCTGGTTCAGGTCAGCATTGGCTTTCTCTCTTCCTGTCTGTTTATTCGTTTTCTCAAGATCAGCTTCAGGCATCCCCAGCAAAGCCTGACTAGCCTTTGGACCTTTTAGAGGTAAAGGAGATACAGACACATCATGAGCTTCAAGAGTGGGGGGTATGGAAGTCTCTACTGTGTTAACATGTCCCCTTTTGGCTGCAGACCTTGTGGAGTAAAAGGAGATACCTTCCTGCTGCAGGATAAGATCTCTTTGGTGTATCTTTTGTCTTTCTTCATTTCCATCCACTTTGACATGCCTTGGTGCATCAACCCATCTGAATAGCAAGACAAAAACCAGGGTATTATTAGGAAAGACTACCACAGCAATGGCAAGCCTCCATGACATGACAAGAAACTTCATTGGTGACAGTCTTAAGCCCTTCATGTAGAACCTTCAGCTGCTAGATCTAACCTGCTAAAGAGCATGGTCTGGGAAAATATATAAGCATTATACTGCATTTCACCCTCAAGAGAAATTTATGGGCTTTCCTGAGAGAGAAGCCAGCAGTCAAATGAAGAAACAGCACTTACTGGAAGAATCTGCAATTCTGTGCATCTGATACCTTTCGCTTGCACTTGTATTTGAAAAATGATGGTTCCTGGGCAGCACACATGAGATAGCGTAAGCCCCTATTGGGGCTCTTCTTCCCCATAACTCTTACCACAGTTACTTTACCACAGTCACACAGCACACCATCTGCACCCTCTCCAACAGCATTTGGGCTGTTATCCAGCTCCTGATTTTCTACCACAGCGGTCTGTTCAGCAATTGCAGCTGCTTCTGCAAGTCCATCTGCCAACCCCTGGGCTACTTCATAAGCAACACCTTCAGCTATAACCTCTGCTACTGTCTTCACAATATTGATCACCCCTGCCTTTCCAGTTAAGTCTCCTCTTTCCAATGTGATGGACTGCACTAAAGCACCTCCTGTGTTATTGGTGATGGTCTCCACAAGACTCTCAGCTATACCTTCAGCCACTCCTTCAGCTATTCCAGCTGCTACAGCCTCAGCTAGACCATTTGACAGACCTGCCAAGCTTTCTTTAGAGTGAGGTGACCTCCCTGACTCATCAGACTGCACCAGTTTACAGATCCCCTTCACTAGTTCCTGCTGAGAATATTTTGGCATATGACAGGACCCATTCAACTCCTCATTAGACTTTGTCAAGCTTGTCACTGCTGATGAATCCTTGAGTAGCATTTTGACAAAAAATTCAACTTGTAGCTCTTTTGAGTTCTGTGCTGGCTCATCCGCTCCATCATCACCTTCCTCCAAGGCTTTGGCTACAGAGTCAAGTGGCAAACAAGCATTTCTTGCATCAACAAGAAAATCAAGCACCTCATCCTTCTGGAAAGATCCCTCTGCATCCCTCTCTCCCTCTATGGCACTGCTTCCTGCTGTTATTACTTTGGATGTGTGGGCTTCTTCTTTGCTTACAACTGATGCAGAGGCACCCAAACCATATTATTGGTAAAATCCCAGATAGAAATCTCTCAAGAAAAAACCCTGCAAAGCACCTTCAAAATGCAGCATGGTGCAAGGCTTCCAAACAACCAGAGATGCTCAGCCATGCCCAGAAACCCAGGGAAAACATACAATTTCAGGTTCCTGCATCCAAATAACGAGAATACAGGAAGAGATACCAGTTGCTATGACGTCATTTGCATTCAACAACGTATGCATGTCCACAGCAGCTTCTCTACTCTGCAAAACTTCCATGAGACTTGCTTCTTCTACAACGACATCCTGCACAACAGAAGTCTCTCTGACATGCTCTGATTGCATGGCTGCCGCATCCCTTGTCCCTGCAACTGTAATAACTGGTCAGTGCAACAGAAGCATGTTCAAAGATGATGTTCACATCCTTGCACCAATTCCACATGGAGAAAGATGGGATTCCTACATGGGGGTGTCGTTCTAACCTATCTGCCCTTTACACTGTACAGTATAGTTTGAGTCAAATATGTCTGAGAGCATCTCCAGCAGTGCTCAGCATGTGACCCTGCAAATAAAATTGTATGAAGAAAAGCCAAAACATGCCAGTTTGGCTCAGCAAAATGGTTTTGGCCCAGCATTTTTGCACAGTTTGCTGAGGCTGGTAAAAGGCACAGCAAAGCCTAACACCTGCTAGAGAAGAGTGTAATAAATATGATCCCACTGCTGCTCCCTGTTTCTGATTGGCCAATCATAATGATTGGTCCAGGTGGTTTGCTATTAGTAGTCTTCCACCTATTTGCAGACCGAGTTTTAGTTTTATGGGTGGGGTTGGAATAAATAAATAAATAAACTTGGAGGGGAGAAATATTTTTGCAGAGTCACATAACAGCTGGAGATGCTCTGAGTGAGAGTGGTGAAAATCTAAACAGCTTCTTCAACAAGGAAAATGCCACTCATATAGGACTTTAATAAAGCTGTTACTACACTGTTTGCATCGCATAGAAAGGGTTCTTCCCCATCATGAGATCATCTTCCAACTTGTAAAACTGGCCATCCTTACACAACATGAACCTGCCTACCCAATTCATCTGCTGCAAGACGAAGGATTCCTTAGTTTGCCCCCTGACAAGTGGAGCTTCAAATACTTTAGGGTCCTCAAAGACCTTACCTTGTGTATTGCTTCCTTTCTTCAACACCTCTGTCCACAGCTGCTGCTACTGCTGCCGCTGCCGCTGCTGTTGCAGTCTTCTTCACCGGAGAAGAAAATGTTGTTGAGATATCATCATGCCAAGTCTCCACTTCATGATCAAACCCATTTCTCACAATTTCTCACAACTGCAGTTGACCTACAATCCGTCCAACAAGAAAACAATTGGGGTAGAACCCATTCTTGGAAAAGAGAGAAATGCCCTGCACTTGTTGCAGATGGCGTTCAACTCCAAAACCAGAGAAACAACTGCTACCCCATTTTAACAAATTCCTATGAAACCAACCAAACCCATTAAAAAAAAAAAAAAATTAAAAATTGCAATCAAGTTCGCAAACCAACGCGTCCTTCCTACTCGAAAGATTGCGATTACGAAACGTGTCTACCTGCTTTGGTTCACAAAAGGAAACACAGTATGCTCTGGCGCCTCTTGTGACGTTGCGGAGCGCCTGACAACAATGCAAACGCACCGACGACAACGACGAGAAGCAGCGGAAATCAGAGAAAATAGACGCCATAGCCAATGACCTTGGCCATTTGCTTTGTCTCTAGGCTGACTGTACTCGGCTCTGGCGGTATATTCTTTTGTATATAGAAGAAGGGTAGGGCCCCTTAGCCCTTCCTTGCTTTTTAGTGCCGGTGATGGAGTGAGGAAGGGCCTCTCTGGGCACTTTAACAAACAAGGAAGGGCCGAGGGCCCCTACCCATCTCCAGTGTCAAAACCTGCCCTAATTTTCAGAGGAGGTTCACAGAAAATTTCTTCCACTTTAAATAAAAGATCATGGAAGGAAGATCTGAGCTGAATTTTCTTGCACCTGAGAATGGTCATCTACATAAATTACAAAAATTAGGGTAGGTTTTTATTATGTATAGGAGAAGGTTTTCCTATGGTACCTTCCAGATTTTGAGGGCCCACCCAAAAATCCAGAAGGTACTGCAAGAAAACTTCCTTCCTACCCTTGGGTAAATACCAGTTTGATTTTTCTTTTCAACTAAATTTTTCTTTTTAGTTTTTTTTTTTTTCTTCTCTTATACCAAAAGCAGATTAAACTCGGAGGGTAGGTTACCATTTTAATGATTACTTTTTTTTAGGTTTTTTGGTATACTTGTATTTTTAAAACTTTTACCTTGTTGCTGGTTTTTTTTTTCAAACTGTGTGTTCATTTGAAATCTGAATTTTTTTTAATTAAAAAAATAACTTCAAAATTTTTATATTTATAGTTGTAAAAACCAGAATTTTTTTTAATTAATTTTTTTTACTTCAATAAAAAATTTATGTAAAAAAAATTATAAGAAAAATTAACAAAAGAATTAAAATTAGATGAAGAAAGTGAAAACATGTTTGGTTTGGCCCACCATTTTTGCACAGTTTGTTGAGGCTTTGGTAAAAGGCACAGCAATGCTTAAGACCAGTGTTGGGCGGGTATCACAAATCTCCCCAGGCATCAGAGTCTGAACCTCTCAGGGTATCATATTGAGTGATACTCTGACTGAAAACCGGATCACTAGTTCTCACTTGTGTGAGAACCAAATGGTGAAAAACTGGTTTATTTTATTTTTCTTAAAATAGTGAGACCCAGATAAGGTCTGACCTCTTCTTACCTGGGTCAGGGTCTCAGGAGACTTCTATGTGAAAAAATTAGGGTTAGGTGGAGGCACCACATGGCAACAGCCATTTCCAGAAAACCCTATTTTCTCTCCATCTTCTTCCTTTTGTGTTTTTTTCACAAAGTTGTGCATGTTGTGTTCTCAAGTGTCTTTGTGCTCTAGTTTGGATGTTTGGATGTTTGGATCATAGCTTCAAAAAAATTCCTTTTTCTTTTCTCTTTCCCTCACCTTACCTCATTTTTTTCCCCCCCTTATGCTTCTTTCCTTCGCTCTTCCCTTGTCTCGTTGCCTTGTCCTCACTTGCCTTGCTACTTCACTCAGTTACTTCATCGCCTCATCATGTTGCCATCATCCTACTATTTCATCACCTTGTTGTGTTTCGCGTTGTTTCATTGCCTTGTGCCTTCCTACTTTGCGTTGCCTTGCTACCTTGCTATTTCACTACCATCACATTTCAAGTACCTCTTGACACCCCCCATTTGTTGCTTTGTTACCTTGTTGCCTCGCACCTTGTTGCATTGTGCCTCACTACTTTATACCCTATGTTGGTTGGCACTTCCCTCCTCCTTCCTCTTTAACAATGAGGACCTTAGAGTTTGGAGGAACAAATTCTCTAGCACCTAGAGAGAAGGTAATTTTTTTTGGTGCTTTGTTTTCTTTTGTTTGTTTTCTATGTCCAAGTAGTTTTTTTGTTTTAGATTTTTTAATTATTTTTTTTTTAAATTAGAAATGTTTTTTAAAAAAAAACTATGTGTAAGATATCCATACCCCTAAATATTTTTCTAAAAAAAGTTACCAATATACATTTTTGTACTCTTAATGAAAGAAAAATGAATGATTTTTTTTTCCTAACCTTTACCCCCATTGTTTGTAAATGTTTTTTCAAAACTCTAAACCCTTAAACCCATTCCTTTTGTAAATGTTTTTTCTAAATTCTAAACCCTTGTGAATGATATATTTTATTTATTTTAATTTTTTTTGGTTTGTGAAAAAAATGGGAATTGTCTATTAATAAAAATTGCTTACAAATCTTGTTGTTGCCTTAGTTTTATAAATACTCTTGTGAAAATTCCCAATGGAATAGTCCTTTGTAAATGAAATTGTTGTAGGTGGAAATAATGAAAAAATTGATATATGTATGAATGATGGAATTATGGGAAAAAAATGTAAGTGTGCAAACAAAAACAAGTAGGAATCCAAAAAATGAAAGAGAAGAAAAAATGAAAATAAATCTTTAAAAGTTGCATGCTTAAGGAAAAAGTTGGAAATCACATGGAAGATTATCTTTGTGTTGGAATTTTTATTGTGTCAATGATAATGCAAAATTTGACCTTGAGAATACACAAATCATGCGTTGTATCCTTTATTATCAAAAACCTATAATAGGAATAAATTCGAGAATTCAAGCAAGGAAAGGATTCATTTCTTATTACAAGACAGATGGAATAACTTATTTTTAAAAACATGTGGATCTATATCACACTATTGTTGTAAAATTGTTTGAAGAAGTAAACTTTTTGTTGAAAGGAAAAAAAGAAAGACAACCAGCAAAGAAAAGAGTGATTGTGTTTGGTGGGTCAATTTTTTTATTTTTTTAATGAAATATTCCTTTGAAAAAAAGGATGTGCCACAAAAAGAATTTTTAAAGGACCTGGTCTTTTGATTGTTTAGAAAAATTTACCGATTCAATTTGTGGAAAAGATTTGGCTCAAACATTTAATTTTGCGTTTGTGTCAAAAATTGACTTTCCTTTCCAAAAAGCAGTTTTCACAATAGATATTCCTAGGGTTAGTTGATAAGATCAGTCAACAATATCTTCATCCTAAATTGGTAAACTATTTTCTGCAACAACTATTTTGATCTTTGGATGT
>Ga0209208_10008571_pt1 | contig 13608 bp, 11 predicted proteins | sample S1TSphfallax_3_FD_187694 | JGI IMG/M metagenome (GOLD analysis project Ga0209208, IMG submission 187694) | Host-associated microbial communities from peat moss isolated from Minnesota, USA - S1T2_Fd - Sphagnum fallax MG (SPAdes) (version 2) | ecosystem: Host-associated > Plants > Peat moss >...
AGGACACATGTATACACTGTGAACATGGAATTTTACAGTGAGCTCTTGCTTCAAGTTCATAACACCATGATGTCTGACAAATATATATCCCTACACAAAAGGACAACAGAAAGCAATACAGAGAGATCCCTGAACCATGGAAGGACAAAGCTCAAATTCATAACCCGACCATGACTATCCATACACAAAAGGGCAACAGAAAACTACACACAGATGGAGAAATGTCTGAACCAGCTGGGAATGGCAAAGCAGTTTGAGTGATCGAAAGCTCTAAAGATGTCAGACATGGTCAGGAAGTCAAGAAGCAAGCTCAGGAAGCTGGGGACAGAGAGAGAGAGAGAGGGTGGGGGGGCATGCATTGATTGCTTGCTTGCCTGCTCAGGACGGAAGAAGAGACGATTCATGTTGGCGAGCTCCACAGTGTCATAGTCGTAGAGCAATAAACGGCCAATGCCACACCTTGTGAGCATCTCTGCAGCCACACTGCCTACACCCCCGATACCCTAGCAACAGCCCCATGCATCCCCGGCAGACAGAAGAGCACACGAGATGATTCTCAATAACGACGACGATGAAGACGATCCCGCAGAAAGCAAGCAAGCCAAACAAAATAACTTTCTAAAGTGAAGAACCATGACACATATATTCTCATTCCCTCTCTCCCTGCCAATCCTTTCTCAAGCTCTAGAGACAGGAAACAAGAACAAGAAGAACAAGGGGAGGTTGCGCACCACAATTGCAACTGAAAAGCTGCGAATCTCTTCGTAGTTGTTCACGATGCCCATGCGTTTGAGAGCCATGAGTCTGCTGTAAGGATTGCTGTCCACCACCTCCGCACTCATCTCCTGCTTCTCCGACGCCATCACTTCCACTTGTTCCTCTTCCTCCTCCTCCGCTTAGAGAGAGAGAGCGTGAACTCTTCCGATCCTCCTCGTCTGGTCTCGTCTCGCATACGTTTTTCTTCAGCTCCTCACTTCTGCCGATCCTTCAAAACCCTGAACAGTAGAGAAGAAGAATGCACAAACGACTTCTTCTGTCTCCTTAGGGCTAGGGCTCGTATGCCGCTAGCTTTGACTTCGTTTGCTCGTATGCCGCTGGCCTTGTCTGTCTGTCTGTCGCTGCTGCAACTCTCTTTCTCTCTCTCTAGCGTTCTCTTTCTCTTTGCGCATGTTTGATCAATGGAACAGATCTTCGATCTGTGGACTGCGATGGCGTACTTCTAGTACTTGAGGTTATGAAGTGGCTTTGAGCTTTGAGTTTGCAGTCGAAGGTAGCAGCAGCACCAGCCTCTACTACTCACACAACTTTGGTAGAGGAGAGTTCTCTATCGAGAGGAGCAGCAACAGCAGCAAGAGACAGAAAAGCTTCTTGTATATGAGAGGAAGTTGTTGTTGATGGATTCCAATTTCTCAGCAGCTTGAAGGAATGCTGTTCGCAGGCAAACCATAATCGAAGGTTTGTGATGTTTGATTGTCCCCAGGATTTTTGTAAAGCAGTGGCAGTAGCATCAGCATCAGAAGCAGGAGGAAGAGGAGAGAAGCGGGCAGGAGGACATGCCTCCACACAAGATCGAAATCGACTGCACTGCATACTGCAGGTTGGTTTGTCTTTGGTGTTTTGTTCTTGAGGATTCTATGAGGGTTTTGTTTGTGTATTTTGATAGGGTTTTGTTTTTTCTTCTGAGGATTCTCTGCTTTCTTGGTGTGTTGAGATGTGCAGTGCAGCAGTGTACTGGGTTTCTGGATTCTCTTTCTGCTGTGAGTGTATGTAATGCAATTCGTTTGTGGTCTTGCTGCTGCTGCTGTAGAATTCTTTCACACCAAACTTTTTGTGTGACAGGAGAGAGCTGCTAAATTTCATCTTCCTCTTTGCATTTTATGAGGCAACAAGAAGCTTTGATTTTGCACTAAAAATATGCAAATTTGGATTGCTACTTTGGTTTCATGAAGCGTATCACATGTGCTTGTGATCCGACACTATCAGTGCTTCCCTTAAAATGTATTTTCTTTCACAGAGAGGAGGATTCTCATTACATAGTATGACTTTGTTTTCTAAGGAGAAAATGGCTTGTGGTCTCAGTGAGTGCTTCCCCTAGAATGTGGTTTCTTCAGAGAGAGGATTGTCATTTCATTGCATGATTTGTTTTGTCAGGAGACACTGGAATAAAGGCTGGGCTTTTTTGACTGATGTTTTGTAGAACTGGTTGTTGTCATTTTGCAGTTGTGGATATTGCTGTAATTGGCAATGGGGCTTGAAACTTCCAGGACCTTTTTTCCTTGGTTTCACGCCTTCTTGGATGCCTATTCGCCTACGACGCCGTAAGAAAGGGAACCTTGATAATGCAAAGTTACCCATCTTTTCCAAGTGAGTTCCTTCAGAGTGTCTGTCTGTTCTGTCTCTAGAAACCTTTGAATTTAGCACCGGTAATTGTGAAGTGCTAACAAGTGCTTAAACCTTCTGGTAAGGCCTTTTGCGAAATCTGGAGAGATTTTACGGAAGAATGTATGCTTGATCATGTTGACCATTTCACTGCTTGATGATTAATGTACAAATTCTTTTGTCTGCTGACTCTTCATAAGACTATGGACGAATCTGTATCAAAACATGGGATTTCCTCCTAACCATGTGAAGTCTTGGAAATCCTGCTCACCTTTACTTGTTCTTTCTCTGGCTCAACTGTCCTTCCATGGTATAATTTCCAAAAACCCTGTTAGTTATCATGTGTTTTTCTGGCTTTGTCTTTCAGTGTCCACAAGTTTTACTGATCCCCTTGTTGTTTGCCTTCAGGATTCTATTTTTTTCATTTCTTCTGCTTATGTTGTGTCTCACAAGAAAATTGGCTAATTCTAGGAGTAATACTTTTGTCCACTCCTCCTGTTTTTGAGCTTGTCTCTCGTTTCCTGCTTTTTGCCAATCGAGGATGATATTTGGTTGTTTTTTCTTCCCACATGGATGTGTAAACAACAGTGATTTGGAAGGTTGCCTATTGGTAGGTTCTGGACAGCAACAACCCAGAATGGATCACCTTATTATGGTCTCACATCCAATGGAAGATTTCCTGCACAGGTATTGGATTTCATGTGATTTCTTATTCGAATCCCATTTTTATCCATTTTGAACATTTCTGGTGATAAATTTTTGATTGCTCTTGGAAGATGTTGGTTCTGATGAACTTCATATCCTATTTGTTTGCAGGCACGACCACCCATACTTTCAAGTCTAAGCTTGATGCAATATCAAAAGCTTCCTGGTCGTTTACTTTTTTTCCCATGGCGACTCTTTCCAAGGCATGGGTCCATTGCTGCTGACACAGATTTCTACCCCTTTGGAACTCGCATGTTTGTGCCTGGCTATGGCTGGGGTGAGGCACGTCCACCTATAACCCTAAATGCTCTTGTCTCATTACATCTCCGAATTACTTGTTGCTGGCAATTTCAGTTGGCTAATATATTCATCAGAAGACATTCCTGATTTCCTGAGAGTGGGGTTTTTATGGAAGCAGGTGGAGGATAGGGGAAAAGCAATCAAGGGACCCAAAAGAATTGATTTGTACCATCGTTCTCATAGGGAAGCTCTCCAATGGGGTCGCCGAAAGCTTCAGGTTTTCTTTTCTCATCTATAATCACTCAGCACATGTCTATAATTGCTCAACTATTTTAAACATATTTGCTTAACAAGAAAACTGTTTAGGGGAGGAATATGGGATTTCTTGTTTTGACAAATATGAGAAATGAGGTGAGGAAAAAATCAGTACTGTTCTTATTTTTGCTGGGAACTTCAAAGTCTGAAGTGAGCATCATACTGGTACTTATGGAAACTTTGAAGTTCACTTGACGCTCAATTCAAACTCAACAGAGTGTCAGTAATAAGCTATTGACTTTGTTAGTTCCACACAACACATTGAGTCAGGAACACTCTGCTGTAAGAATTTATAGACAGAAGTTGCTTGTTTAAAGTGCAATATAGTAACGCAATTGGTTTAGTCTTGTTACCCTAGATTTTCTCTGCATGTTTACATGATTGCATGTTTCTTCTGCAGGTTCTCGTTGTGAAACCAGGAGAGAGCACCTTGGATCTCCTGAAAGTCCCAAGGCCTGTGAAGTCTGTGTTAAAGGGCTTAAACTGGTTACGAGGGCTTGTGTTCTGATGATGGGTTCTAGCTCTGCCTTCCAGGGACTGTTGGAATCATGGCAAAGCTTTCCATTAAAGGTCATGGATTGCTCAGATTCAAAAGGTAATATATCATTTGAGTTAGAGTGGTGTCTCTGGTATCAAAAGTGCTCTCTGGTATCAACAGCTCAGATTTGCAGCTGTTGCTGAAGCACTTGGTAATATTCATGAAGTAAGTTGTGTGCTTGAATATCAGGTTCAGTTTGAGCTCTCAAGACAATTGTGCATAATGTTCACAAGTGAAACAACAGTTATGCTTTAACAAAAGTCCAAAGGCATGAAACCATGCAACTCTTCTAGTGACTTCCTGATTGACAAAAGCATGGTGTCTTGCCTTTTAGTACAACACCTCTCATTTGTGTTCTGAGGTTTTGTGAAACCAAAGGGTATTTCTGTCATTGGACCCCTCAACTATTGATCCTTGTTTGTGAAAGCCATCATGTGATCATGTGCTTGGCAATGTTGAGTGGTATAACAAACCCTAATTAGAACCAAAAATGGAGGATTTATAAATCTATGACTTTTTAGCCCAAGAAGGTTAACTGTAGTTTAGACCACGAGAAGTTGTGTTACGTATGCCAAGCTCTTATGTCACTACCAAAGTATAGCTTTCCAAATAATAAGCAGTAAGACTTTGTTTGCACTAATTTCAGTTATTGGCACATTAACTTTGAATCAAAATTTTGAATGAATTTCATGTACAAAAAGAGAGAAATTTTGATCAATGTTTTTTCTGTCAATTTTTTGATGTAGCCAAAGTGTAATCATCCATAAGAAGATTAAGCCAAATTTGGCTACAAGCTAAATACAAAAGCAAAAAGCTTTGAAAATCCTTCTATATTTTTGGCTACCTACTTGAACCATGTGTAGAAATCTGGTGATCTTTCTTAAATTGTGGTTTAATTCTAGCTATTGAAAATCTCTAAAAGCACTTGATTTCAGATTTTTTAGTTTTCAGTTTTTCTTTTTGGCTAAATATATAGCCCGCAAAAAGAAAAAAAAGGCTGGTGATGATTGCATAATGATGCTCATCAAAACTTAATGAATATTGCATGACCTAAGTTGATCCTATTATTCATGTTTTTAACAATTTGATGCAAACTTTTTGGTTGTATCCAATGCTATGTAAAATATCCGGGGTTCAGTGATGACCATAATTCAACAAATTTAGTCTAATTCATGTGTTGGCACTACATCCAAGGGTCGAGCCTTTACTACCATAAGAAAAGCTAAATCTTTGTTCTAGTTATGTGACTTTGAGAATCCATCTATATTTGCTCCCAAACACAATGTCATGGCTTCTCAATCATCAATGACAATACATCATGTGACCACATTATTCATCGTGATTATGTATCTTAATTACGAACTGCTAATGTTCCAATTTTGCTTACAATGCAATTTACTTGAAGAGAGCCATTTTCTTGTTTAGCCAAAGCCCAAAGTCTCTCACAACTTGCATATGAATTTACTTCAGTGGGGGCAGAGGCGGGGGCTAAGTAGTTTGTGATGGTTTCTGAGTTGAACCACAAAATGGGTCTTCAAATCTGAACTCTCAAGTGGTTGTCACATTTTTCCAAAGACAAAACAGTAATACGTGAAAAAGCAGCAATGAATTCATGAAAGATATTGCTAGACTTGCTCCCTTGGGGAAAAAACCTCCGCTGAATGGCAGGGTACGTATACAAACTGATGAATAACTTAAGCATTGTCTCTGATTTAGGATTTACATGAACAAACTTTAGTTAGCTGGAAGATGAGAAACAAACCGACCTCAAACCCTAAACTGGCCAAAACACACAAAATTCTTGACTTAAAATCACTGAAGGCTGATGAATGACAAGAAACACCCCCAAAAAGTTCCATTTTTCTGCTATAGAATACTAGATGGTGATTTTGCTTTGATGATGTACTTACTACAGATGTCTGTAATGAAGGGTCTGAATTTTGGGTTTTTCTGTTCGGTTTTCACATTGAGAGCAAACATGGGTGGGTTATAAGTTATGTGTAAAGAATAAAACATTTAAAACTTGGGGAAAAATGAGAAGTTAGGATGAGACAAGAGCTCTTGTTCTATTTCAGACTTTGATTTGTGTTTGGAAATTTCATATTCATGAAAAGTTTGTCAAAGTTTGTCAAAGTTTCTCCCTAAGATTGCACAATTATTACAATTTATTAGTTTATTTTTATTTTTTTAAATCTCAATCATTCATAATCAAAATGTTTTAATTTTTAATAATTTGTTGCTATTTTTTGTAGAAATGTGGTAGTGTGAAAAACCTAGGTTTTAAAAAAAATCATTTCCACCATTATCATGCACTCTTAAAAAAATTAAAGCTCAACTAAGGGTTAATTGAAATTTACTCGAACCTAATTGCTAACCAAGAACTATCTAAATTTGAATAAAAGAAATTGAATTTGAAACAATTTATAAATTGATATAACTAGGAATTGAATTGTTACCTTATTTGTCTCTAATTAAAGAACCTACCTATAATCGTAGTACAAGGGTGACATTTTAATAAATTTAATTTTTTTGAATTTGAAGTTTTTGAAAAAAATTTAACCCTTTTGTCAAAATTTTCAAAAAATTAAATTCTAGGAATTTGGAATCAAACCTTGGCTTAAGATAGAAAAACACATTAGTTGTGAACACACTCACCAAAAGGGCAATAAGAGAACTCTAAAGTTGAATTAGAATTTAATATCTAAATTCTTTATATGCCCAAAAATTCCAAAATTAAAAACTTACATGCCGAATGTTTAAATTTTAAAATAAATAAATTTATTTGGCACTTTGTGTGCTGAACGTGCCCATGTACTCCAGTAGTAACTTGCTTTTCAAATTGATGTTGAATCTATTTTCACCATGGGCTAGTGATTTTTCTTATGGAAATTTTTTGGCAATTTTTATAAAAAAAATTCAATATGTAAAATGATTTTTCTTATGGAAAATGTTTGGCAATTTTTATAAAAAAAATTCAATATGTAAAAAATGAATTCTAATTTAATAAATGGCCCATATTAGCTAGGATTTTATAATAAGTGAATCCACTAAGTAGCCAAAAAATACAAAAGGATTTTTTAAAAAAATAATTCATATCTAATTATGGCTAAATCTTATTTCCTCATCACTTACCATCCATCCTTCATGAGTTTAGAGAACCCTAAAATTGAAAGGAAAGAAGCTTACTGTATTTAGGGTTTTTGTAGCCATGAGTTGCGTCTGGGGGCCAAGAGCGGTCAGGAGGAGAGCAATCATAATCAGCACAACATGAAAGAAGCTGTAACGCAGGATGATGACATCAAAGAAGCAAATGCAATGGAAGTGAATGCTGCTCTCCTATGCTAATTAAGCTGGCTTCATGAGAATCAGGTCAGGGTGGCAGAATTCCTTATATTCTTTTTAACAGTCGCTCACAAGCTGGTTGTGGTGGTTTGCATAGTTTGCAAATTGAAAATTTTGTTTCAGCCTGACTGGTTGCCAAAGTTTGTGAAGTAACTCTGAAACCCTGAATATTGGGTTTCATTTTTCATATTCATGTTTTAGGGTTTCGTTCTAGCTTTAATTTCTTGTCGCTGGAGAGAATCTCGAGAATTTTTGGCAATTTTTCTCCATTTTTCATCAATTCGAAGCCGACAATCTCTTGCGAGAGAGAGAGAGAGAGAGAGAGAGAGAGAGAGAGAGAGAGAGAGAGAGGACAGAGACAGAGCAGCAGAGGGTGGATTTGGTTGGGAGAGGGTTTGGACGGAGAGAGGGAGTGCGTGGGGCAGGAAGCAGCCATGAATTTTCAGGTGGTGGTGCTGGCGGGGGGTTTGTCGAAGACCATGTACCCGCTGGTGTCGAAGGATGTGCCAAAGGCGTTGCTGCCAGTAGGGAATAGACCCTTGCTTTCCTATGTGCTGGAGCTTGTGGAGGCCAGCAACATCAAGGATATTATCGTGGTAGTGTCCGGGGATGATGCAGCATTGTGTGTTGGTAATTGGGTTACTGAAGCCTTCCATGACCGTCTCCGTGTTGAGGTTTGTGCAAAAAACATCCAAGTCTCACATGGTCTTTTTTCCGTGAATTTTTTAGAGCAGCTAGCTACCTAGCTAGCCATAGTGACAGAGGATTGTCATATATATATATATATTGGGGGGTTTGTCTCTGTGCTTTTGTGTACTTCTTTGAGAACAGATAGCCGGGGTGCTAGAGGATTGTCATATCTGCTTTTTATTTATAAATAAATAAATTGGTGTGTTCTTGTGTTTTGTGGATCTCTTTGAGAACAGGTAGCTGGGGTGTCAGAGGATCTGGACACAGCTGAAGCATTGAGGGCGGTATCACACTTGCTGACAGCAGATGATTTTCTGGTGGTGAGTGGTGATTTGGTTTGTGATGTGCCGGTAGGTGCAGTTGCAGCTGCACATAGGCGACAGGGAGCTCTAGTGACAGCCTTGTTGTGGCCTCATCCCTCTACTCCCAATTCTGAAACTGCATCTGGTGACAAAACCAAGCAACCTACCACATTTGATATTATTGGCCTGAATTCAACACATCAACACCTCTTGTATGTGTCTACAGGCATGCAGGTCAGTCTAATTATAGTATCTTAACTTGTATTTATTCCACTCAGATGCTTGGGAATTGTTTTTTTTCCAGTTTTGAGATCTTTGATTGGACTTGAGGTTTGTTTGTCTACATCTTCTTTCTCCATGAATTCTTTGCTGACCCTTCGACTTCTAAGCAGAGAAAAGACTGCACATCAATTTAGGTTTTGCAACACTTTGAAGCAAAACTCTTAACCCCTTCCCTGTTATTTGCAGAGTGCCCGGGATTTCCAAGTGCGTAGCTCCCTGTTACGAGCAGTGGGGCAGATGGAGATTCGGACTGACTTGGTGGATGCACATCTGTATGCCTTCAATAGGCTGCTTGTGCAAGGTGTTTTGGAATCAAGGCCAGGACAAAAGAGCATCAAGCATGACTTGGTTCCTTATCTTGTGAGGTCGCAGTTAGGGTTAGGGGTGTCATCAACCACTGTTGGATCACCTCTGGAGGATCGGGTAGAAAATGTCAACCATCTGCTAGATGCTGAAGCATTTGGAAAGAACAGACTTCAAGTGGCCCACTCTGGTTTGAAATGCAGTACCTACATAGCAAGCAAAGACAGATATTGCTCACGGGTCAATTCACTGCAGGTAAAGTTTTTGTCAGGATGATAATCACTGGCTTCTAACTTGGCAAGTTTGTCCAGTCATCTGCGTAGCAGTGACTGTTGTGAACCAACTCTGTAAAAAGAATTGTGAATGCAAAGTCATGGGTTAATTACAGATAGACTACATGCATTGATATACTGTCATTGGACATACTCACGAAGTGGTGAACTCATGAACCCTGTCCTTCATGTAAAAAGCCATCCATGTTTTGCAACATGGTTGTTGATTTCAGTTGTTGTTAGTAGATGAGCCTGATAGGAATAGATTCTGCAAGTGCTGGAGGAAGAATCTGAAACACTGTTGATCAGTTTTTGGGTGCCAGTATTTTTACCATGAAGACCTTCTCACTGAGAAGTGTCATTTGCTCTGTTGACAAGGCATACCTTTGGGATAGGAGGTTATGGGTTTGACATATCGTGATCATGTTGACTTAAGGTTTTGTTTGCTGCCTGAATTGGATGCAGGCATACTTGGATGTAAATAGGGATTTGGCAGGACCAGAGGCTATTCACTTGACGGGCTACACAGTCTCAACTCAAAATAATGTGATTCATGAGACTTCAGAGATGGGTTGGAAAAGTACTGTTGGTCCTTACTGCATGCTAGGGGATGGATCCACACTAGGGGAGAGGTGCAGCATAAAGCGCTCAGTAGTTGGGCGCCACTGTCGCATTGGTTCTAATGTCAAAATTATAAATTCAGTTGTGATGAACTATGTTACAGTTGAAGATGGGAGCCTCATTCAGAATTCTATAATATGCAGCAATGTGATTCTGCAGGAGCGATCCATGCTTAAGGACTGCCAGGTGTCTGCTATATTTTGTCCCCTTATATGTTTGATTCTTTTAGATGAGATCTATCCAATTGCTCAAAGTTTTGCTGTTTTGGTGACAATGGAAGATTATTTTGCAGTCTTGCTGTCCATATTTTGTACTCTTCTGCTTAAAAAGTTTGGGATCTGATTGCAGGTGGGTCCTGGGTATGTTGTGGGGCCCCGCATGGAGATAAAGGGTGAAGCACTGGCAAAGAAAGAAAAGTTGTGAACTTGTAAGGGCTTTCTCTGTGTTCTAGCTTTTTCAAGTCAGTCAACTGAAGAGCATCTGGCTGAATTTCTCAAGTGCAGATCCTCAAATCATTTGACAATTATGATCCAATGTCACTTGACGTGCAGCATTTGTCCAGTTCAAGATTATGACTTTTAAGGATGGAGAAACTCATCAATTTGATTGGCACCCTCAGCAATTTTGCCAGTTTGATCAGGAGTGCTTGAAGCATGACAAGTTCATTTGTCAGTGGGAGTGCCATGTATGAGCTAACTGTGAATCTCTGTTTTTAAGTCCCTCATAATATGCCTCTGTGCAGCAGTGCAGTTGGGTCACACTGAAGAATGTAGTGAGGTGATAAGATAGTGCCTTCCAAGGGAATGTGGGTGAACTAGCAGTCCAGATTCAAGCTGAATCAGTGGAACTTTGGATGTGTAATCTGTAGGGGGATTAATCAGAAAAAAGACACCTCCCTTTGTGCTGAAAAGGCTGCATTACTATCTTTGTTTTTGTCTTGAATCAGTAGATTATCTGTGAGCAGGGATGAAGGTTTGTGGAAGTATGTTGGGTGTTACCAGACAGCCTCACTTTGTGCTAAAAAGGGTGCATCCTTTGGGGATTCAAGAATTTGAACATGGAAGTTTGCCTTCCCATTCAACAGACACAAGCTGGATGGGTAATTCTTTTCTGACATACAAACAGTGGAATTTGCAGTATTTTCTTTATATGTCTACTATGCCACTGAAGTGTGTGGACTGTGCTATGACAAACCACTTGTTTCAGGTAGATGAGAAGCATCTCTGATGGCGAGTTGGGTTTTCTCTGAGTTTCTTCTTGATGCTCATCAGATGGACTACTGTGCTGCTATTGCATTGCTGGGCCTTCAGCTTCCAAGCCTTAGATTGTATGTCTGCAGGTACAGCTTGAGCCCAACTACCATCAGGAATGCTGAAAGCAACTAGGTCTGAGAATTATGAAACCACCTCTGTGGGTGGTGCACCTATACTCATTGAGGGCTTTCAAAATGTAAGAAGAGTACACCCACAATTTCCCTAATTTATTTATTTTTGGACTTTTATTGAATTTTTAGTGATGAAAATATTCAAAGCTTGATAACTCTTGCTATTGCAGCTCTAAACATCAAGAAATCACCTCATGGCACCTCCACTCCCGCATTCATTGATAGCTTTCCAGTGGTACAAAGAACACAGCAGGATCCCCCTGGTTTGGGGGATTTCAACCTTACAAAACTACCTTCCTTAATAGTAGGATCACAACTTGATCAACATCTTCATGAATTGATGAATCCACATGTTTATTTCAGTCACTTTCAGCTTACAAACAATGGAACTGAAAGCGAAGAAGAACCAAGTCATAAATGGATAAGGACTTTACAACAAGGAATTGTTATATGATGAAAGCTCTCTCCAGAAAACTCTTCTTACACAACATGGTCTAGTGAGAACTTCTTTAGCTTTGAGGGCTTGGTGGTTGTGAGATCAAAACTTATTTTGGAGTACCTGACCACTTAACATTAAGACCAAATTAATCAATTCCCAAAGGGAGGCAATCAAGAATAAGACTTGAATATTTTCCACAAGAGAACCAATTTAAACAAGTTTCTAAACCCATGCAATGAATAATTAACAGACAGAAACAAAGGGAAGAAGAGGCATCACCACATCTAAACCTTCAGAAGGCTGCTCTAAAAGAACTAATTTTCCGATGAGTTACTAGTCCTGTCTCCATGATGGTCATCCACCCCTTTCTATTGAGTTATTTGCAGAAAAGAAACAGAGAATCAATCCATCTTATTTCATATGAGTGCACCAGCCCTTTGATGAGTGCAGTAGCTTCAGATGCAAAATCTGGTTCAAGACTCCCTGCAATCAGTCACAATGTCAAGGCCATAAATCATTGGGAAGGAAAATCAATAATAATTAATACATCAATTGATTAATTAATCCTGGAGACTGTTCTTAACTCTTGCCAGTGATTTGAGGTTTTTCAAAATACAAATGGTATGCGCATCAAACTTTGGAGGAAAATCTTGGTGGTTAGATTTCCATGTGAGCACCTGCACAGCCATGTCAAGTGCATCATGGAATTTCTGGGGATGTGCATATACAAGACATGGGATTAATTGGATCATTGCCTTTTGCAACTTTTTGATCTCTCCAGATGATATTTGTAGAAGCTGGGATTCAATATTGAGCTCCCTTGATTGGACATGAGACTTGGATATGTAGACAGAATAACTTGATTGGTTTTGAGGAAAGTGCCAATTGTATCCTGAGTCCGGATGGAAGAAGACAGGAATGCAGTCTGCAAGCATTGAGTCGAAGATTGATCGGCAAGTGGCAGAATCAGCTGGTGGTTGTAGACAAAACACTTATTCTTCAAACAATTCCATCACTTTCTCAGGAGAGTTGCATTTGCCCACACCCGGACTCCTTCATGTATGGACATCCACCTCCAGCAAGGGAGAACATCACCTTTCACTTGAATTTTGTCACTTGAGTCTGCCAGATACTTATCTCTGAGTCTGACGATGGATGGAAATAAGTCAGATATGGAATTGTGCCATCATTGTTGTCCCAAGGACGTCCTTTAACAAGCAGAGTTGCGATCTTCTGCATTTCAGAAAGATGCTATAGCTTGTTCCTCTATTCTTCTGCTTCATCCTTCACTCTTCAAAAGTCCAATGTGATTCTCCCTCCTACCATGAAGTGATCAACCCCACAAGATGAATGCAATGTAAAAGATTGTGGTATCACTCAACCTCACAACCATCTCCTTTTCAATCTGATGAACTTTTTTCCCAAAATGACTCTGAAGCTCCCCTGGGTTCCTATGCCAACATAAACATGAACCTTGAAAACAGATGGATAATTGTTCTATTTCTGTCCTTGAGGATCAAAGTTTTGCTTAATTCTTTGTCCATGGAAAAGAACTATTTTGAAGGTGATGAGAGTTGCGAATTAACAAATGAGAGTAACGACAACTTTGGCAAAATTGGTGCCCTTTTTGACAGCCAACTCTCAACATCCATCTTTAAACTCAATAGACAAAACCTTTATCTCTTGCTACCATTAGCCTCTCTCACCATTGAACCTGACCATAGAACTTGTTTGCAAAAATGCAGAAATGCTCATCACAATACAAAACACATGTTTAATTAATTTAAGATTAAGTT
>Ga0209208_10008572_pt1 | contig 13606 bp, 12 predicted proteins | sample S1TSphfallax_3_FD_187694 | JGI IMG/M metagenome (GOLD analysis project Ga0209208, IMG submission 187694) | Host-associated microbial communities from peat moss isolated from Minnesota, USA - S1T2_Fd - Sphagnum fallax MG (SPAdes) (version 2) | ecosystem: Host-associated > Plants > Peat moss >...
GCTTCTACTTGCTCTTCTTCTTTCATGGCTGTCTCTTTGTCGTCTTCTTCTCCATGAGCTACCTCATTTATGTTCTGGAAGGTGTGTGCAAAAACACCACCAACAACCCAAGACCCAAAACACAAGAGAGAAAAAGACACAAAGACCCAAGACCCAAAACACAAGCAGCAGCAGCAGCAGCAGAAGAAGAAGAAGACGAAGAAGAAGATGATGTAGTAGTAGTAGTAGTAAACCATTGATGGAAGAAGAAGAAGAAGAAGAAGAAGGTGAAGGGAGCCTTGTGTTGTTTCCAAATCATTGGTATGTATGTATATGTATGCACGTCTTTTCTTTCTTCTTCTTCTTGTATTGTGAAGCTCGTGGGTATCTCTGTGTGTCTCTGTGTGGGTTTGTTTGTGTGGGAGTGTTTGTCTGTGAAGTGTGGAGGAGTGTGAAACTGTTATTGTTGTGTCCATCGGGCTGGCTGTTCAAGCTCTTCTTCCTTTGGGTTGTAGTGTAGCTCATTTTGTTGTGGTGTTTTGGGCACCCTCCAGCTCTTTGTGTGGAGATGTGTGCGTGTGTGTGTGTGGTGGGTGGGTGGGTAACACGGCTCTTTTGTTGTTGTTGCTGTTGCTCTTCTGTGAAGCAGCTAAAGAACGGGTGGCGATCCAATCGGTCTGTTTGGCTGTCTGTAGTGTTGTCTGTAGTGATGGTGATGTTCTTTCTGGCTGTCTGACTGTGGAAATTGTTTGTGGGTGTAGACGACGCCATTGGCTAGCAGCTGGCTAGGTGTTGTGCTTCTACTACTGCTGTTGCAACGGATTGATCAGTCAGATGCGAAATGGCGGAATGTCAATCAGAGAAGAAGCCAGCTGCTGCAGCTACCAGCAGCAGCGGCTTCGATCTATATGGTGGAGGAGGAGGAGGGGGAGTGTTCAATGCCAAGATGATGCAGCAGGTGGGGGCAGCAGGAGGAACCACCGCCACCGTGACGACGGGGAAGATAGATCGCTTCCAGGGATGGTCTAGGTACAACAAGGACAATCAAGCCGCCACTGCTGAGACTCGTATCAGCAGCTTCTCCAAGGAAGACAGCTTCACTTACAGCTCCATTTACAGCAGCCATGGATTCCCAAGAGAGAAAAATCCTCAGCAGCAAGGTATGAGCAAACCAGATGCACCCACAACAGCAGCTGGGCAGCTTAGTAGTGTTACTAGCAGTAGCAGCACCATCGCTGGAGGTGGTTTTGCATGTGAAAGTGGGAGAAGAACTAGTACTGGAAGTGGTGTGCCTCCATTAGGTCATCATTCTGCAACCACTTCTTCCAAAGCAGCAGCAACAGCAGGAGCAGGGAGCACAACAACAAAGGATGCAATCTCGAGCCTTAGTCTGCATGCCAGAAGCTCTTCTACTGAAGAGAATTTCAACAAAGATTCACATGGTAAGCATAGAAGACAGATGTCGGATCTCGGTGGCAGTACAAGAGTAGATGGAGTGTTTTTTGGTGGGGAAAATTTCCAGACCCGAAGAAATGTGAGTGGAGAAATCTCTTCCAGTGTTAGTAGCAGCTCAGCGGCAGCTGCTGCTACACCACCCAGGATGTCAGGGAGTGATAGTTCTGGGTATTGGAGTAGAAGTGACAGTGAACGGTGTTCTTCATCTTCTTCTAAAGGAGGAGGAGCAGCAAGCTCAGGAAGTTCAAGTGGTGGTGGGAGTCCTGGCACCGTGCTCAACTTGAAAGTCAGCAGTAGTGCAACTGCTGATAGTCCCAGCCCTAGAGCAGGTAGTAGCACTAGTAGTGGGGCAAGCTCTCGAGGCAGCTCTTTTGCAGGGAGTCCTACAGTTGGAGGTGGACGCAGTGGCAGTACTAGTGTTGCAAGTTTATTTGGTACCACCACCACCACCACCAAGAACAAAAACAACAACAATGTCAACACTTCTGGAGCAAGCACGGCTGCTGAATCTAGCTCAACAGGACCTGCAACTGTCAGGAGTTCAAGTTCCAATGTTGGAAACTTGCTTGGAGCTGTGATTTCCAATGGTGGCTCTGGTGAGTGACTTTGCTACCCAATTGCCCTTATGGGTCTACTGGAAGAGCCTCAAAGTAGCCTGATTGTGCATACCGACATAGCTCCCACCTTTGGGAATTAGGATGGAGATGTAATAGGATGTGTGCAATCATAGGTGGTGCTTTGCTTGTTGGCACTGAGAATGTGGATGGTATCACTGCTGCCACTGCTGTAAGTTGTGTGCATAAGGTCTGTCACTAACTCCAGAGAGGTTTGTTCCACAGAGACTGTGGTGCTTCAGAAATTGTTCTATTATCTAATCTTGTGCAGAAATTGTTGCAGGTGGAGGAGGAGGAGTTACCAAACTGGCCACCAGTGCAAATGGAGTGTGCCAGTATGGAGGAGTTCCTTCGTCCCCCTCAATCGGAATCATCACTGGGCCTGCCAGTCATTCTAGGGTTTCCAATGGAGCAGCAGCAGCTGCTCAAGCCAGTACTACTACTGTACAGGCAAAGTTGAATGCGAAAACAGAGGGACCCAAAGGTGTTGCTGCATCTACAGTTCATGGAAGAGGGAACATCTATGCTGTGGGTGAGAGTTTACTGATCAAGCGGATGCTTTCAAGCACAGATCCTGAGGATGTCAAAAATGCTGGAAATGATCAATACAAAAAGGGGAATTTCTCTGAAGCGCTGTCTCTCTATGATCGGGCTGTCTCTTTGGCACCAAATCGAGCTTCATATAGAAGCAATAGAGCTGCTGCATTGACAGGGCTTGGCCGGTTGGCAGAGGCAGTGCAGGAATGTGAAGAGTCGATCAAACTAGATGCCTCGTATATTCGTGGCCACCAACGGCTGGTTTCTTTGTGCATCAGGTCAAAGCAAATCACTTCAAACCTGTTGACTTGCATGAACTTGTTGGATCATCCATCACCAGCATGTCAATCCCAGTTCCACTCTGTATCAGATCTCTGAGATTGGTGGATCTGTATCAGAGATCTGAGATTGGAATTTCTGCTCTGTATTGGATCTTTTGTAGATCAATTTTTTGTAAAGCTGACTTTATGTGTTTTGAGCATTCTGCAGATTAGGTCGAGTAGAAAGAGCTAAGAAGATTCTCAAGGTGTGTGGTCCACAACTGGACTTGGGAGATATCCAACGACTTGAGATGATTGAAAAGCATCTCATGAGATGCTCAGAAGCCAAGAAGGTCTCTGACTGGAATACCATTGTTAGAGAAAGTGAGGCTGCTATCACAGCTGGTGCGGACTCTGCACCTCAGGTCAGAAGGCTGTCATCCACCCATGAGTAATCATCATCATCATAGTGGGCAATGTAGAAAGAGTTAACTTTTCTGAAAGACTGTTCAATCTGTTGTTATTGCAGATATTGGTTCTCAAAGCAGAAGCTTTGCTGAAGCTTTGCAGACCTGAGGAAGCAGAAATGGTCATCACTTCTGCTCAGAAGGTGGAGACTGCCTTACGGAAGGCGACAGGCATGCTGACTGACACAACTATCCTGATTGTCCAAGTACAGATTGATATGGCTCTTGGCAGGTACTATTCGGTTTCCAGCATTTTTCTTCCAAATGCCATGAGCTACTGCCTATCATTGTTTTTTGAGATTTCATGAATGAACTTTTACACTGTGAACACAGTAGCAGTTGTAGCAGAGTTCTAAGATTCTGTAGGATGAATCCATATATGAATGAAATATCCAAACAACTTGCTGTGAGCTCACAGGTTTGATGATGCGGTAACAACAGCAGAGAAAGCAGCCCATTTTGATCCCAATAACAGTGAGGTCATAGGTATGTTGCGGACAGCACGAGCTGTTGTGTCAGCCCGCACAACCGGCAACGACTTGTACAAAGCAGGCAGGATTTTGGAGGCGTCCCTGGCATATGGTCAAGGCTTACATGCTCATCCATCAAATGCAGTTTTGCTTTGCAATCGAGCAGCCTGCAGGTCAGTTGCATTTTTCTGTGATTCTTGACCATGAGCGCCATTTGAAGTCCAAGGTATGTTCTTTTTTTTTGTAAAATAAGTCAAGCAAGGTTCTGCTATAACATGCCATTGTGATAGCTTAAAATTCTGCACTTCTGTGTTTCTGCTTTGCTAGTTCTGTTTGACTGTTTCTCAAAAGTGAAAACTTCCTCATAGCATAGCTGTGTGGAGCTTTAAGCATCTGTGAGTTTTATCAAATGCAGGTCAAAGCTTGGACAATATGAAAAAGCCATCGAAGACTGCAATGCAGCTCTTGTTGCCCAGCCACGCTATACTAAGGCTCTTTTACGACGTGCCCAATTGAATTGCCAGGTAATTTCCAAGTGCTGCTACTGAATCTTTTTGCAAGGAAACGAGCGTCATTCATTTAGGTCTTTTCATTTCTTCACTGTTGCAAATATCTGCAGTTTAAACTTCTCATGCAAAGTGGGTCTTGAAACTAAACCCTAAGCCCTAAACCTTAAATCCCATCTATGGTCCCTGCCTGCATCCATCATGATCATCATCCTCTTTACAGCATTGTAGTACTATCATTGCAGTTGGAGAGGTGGGCAGACTCCTTGAGAGACTATGAAGACTTGAAAAGAGAATTGCCAGGAGATGAGGAAGTTGCAAGAGCATTATCAGAGGTGCAATTGGGCTTCAAAAAGTCTCTTGGAGAGAAAATGAATCAAATGTGGTACGGAGGTAATGTTGAGGACATTAGCAGCAACGATCAGTTCAGGGAGGCAGTTTCACATTCAGGTACCTATCCATATTTCTTCAGTTTATCATCTGTGCAGGAACTTCCTTCTTTTGCTGGTTCATGTGCACACAATTATTATGGGTCTATGTTATTCCATCACAAGACTTAGGACAAGGCCACAGCAGTGATACCTCTTCTTTGGGAAGGAATGTATAAAACATTGAAAACTCTCTGCAATAACAATAAATAAAATCACAGGGTTGAAGCTTCTGGTCCTCTGCACAGCATTTATTCTGGTAAAGGTTTGAGCTTTGAGCTCATGTGTGTCATTTCTACTTCACAGGGCTAGCAGTGGTGCTATTCAACACAAAGTGGAGTGATCGGTGTAGGCAAATGACTCCTGTTGTTGATCAACTTGCAAAACAAAATGTTGGTGTAAAATTTCTCAAGGTACTTTTGACTTATCTCTTTTATTGTAGATTTCTTGCTCATGAACATACTTAAATAAACAGCCTGCAGCAGTGCGGATCTTACTCTGCATTGTGATGATGTAACCATCTGTATTTGCATTCTACTACATGAAAATCTTACATCCAATTCTTCAGAACTTTCACGATGTAATAATCGTCTCTCACTCTGGTGATTTTGTTTCCTGTCTTTGATGCATGCACACAGGTGGATGTTGAGGCAAATCCCTTCTTGGCAAAGGCTGAGTCCATTGATTTTGTGCCCACTTTCAAGATCTACAAAAATGGCTTCAAAGTGAAAGAGTTGCTCGGACCCACACAAGAAGCTCTTGAACATGCAGTCAGTCACTACAACAGTACAACACTCTAGGCAAGATGGTTTATTTACCCTCCCATTTGTTTGACAAAGAAGTTGGCATTCAGAAAAATATAAATATTCCATATACTACACCTGACAATAACGGGGAGCAGTATGATGACATCAAAAACAGAGCTCGATATCTCAGACCCATTTGGGGAATCCTTTTCTTTCTTTCTTTCTTTCTTTCTTTCCTTCTGTGAAGTCCCATTACCTGCCGAATGATCTTTTCCCAGGTCCCTTGCAGTTTTGAGTCTCGTTGGTTGGTTGGTTCGTTGAATGGTTCCCATGTTGTTTTCTGTCGATTTTCTGTACAAGTTTCTCATTGATCAATTCGCACACAGGCAAAGTGATTGAGATTTAGTGGCAGTTTTGCCCCATGTACAGTGAGGCAGTAAATTTCTTTCATTCTGTTGAGTAGCAAAAAAAAAAAGGTTGGTCATTCCTCCAACCCACTCATTGAATTTCTTGAAATTAATTATTTTGAGAGTGATGTGGTGAGCTTGCTTGCTCTGATAGCACCTTTTGTCTGTGTCATGTTTTGCTTAAGAGTGTTTACTGAAGTGGGAAATGCAAGTCAAGGATCATGAGAGTGCAGTGGATGAAATGGGTGGTTCCACCTGGGTTTCCAATGGATGTGTGCACTGGTGGGTGCTGGGTTCTTTTCCATTGAAGCTACTACATCCGCATCTTCACAACCCACTTAGCTGTGTTCAGGCTCATCCACATAACCTGTTCTGATAAACCTTAAACCCTAAATCCCCTCCCCCAGCGTTGAGAAACAATACATTAAAAAAATGAGAAGAATTCAAAACTGGTGATCTCAATGCAGAATTTTGTGGACATTCTCTCCTTTAAATGGATCACCTGACTTTGAAAGTAGTAGATAGTCATGCTCTAAGAGGTTTGTCTATCTATGGTGAATTAATTAGAAGTAGATGATAATCTCTCATTACACTTGTTGATGGTGATGATGCCAGAAAGCAAGCCCCTGACATGTGGAATTGACACTTGATAGACCCTCAAATTGACACAAGATGCCATTGTTCTTATTGGATTCAAATCAAAGCAAACTTCAGCTAGCCTAGTAGTGATTTTTCATACTAAGGTTCTAAGTCAAAATGGAGATATGGTTTTTACGTTCTTCCTCACAATGGCCATTGGTCTATGAGGGCTTCACCTCTACCTCCACCTTTCAAATAACATGCATGTGATTATGTTGACCATCAACATGATTTCAATGCAATGAACACCTAATGAGATTTCCCATAAAATGAAACCATCTACTACACATGCCCTTGATCAACTAAACTCCAAACTTTAAACCATATGGATTTTATGGTTTTGCACTAATGGAATAATAAATGGGTATAAAATTAAAAGAAATGATTTTTATAAGACATCCCTTGCATTCTTTAGTTTACTTGCCCCCTTTGTGTGTAAGTATTCACTACAATAAATCATGGAGAATGAGCAAAACATTTGGCCCCACAACTCTTTAAATCAAATATGGTTGAACCAAAAGACAACAACCCAATGGATGGACACCCTTGGGATGTCAAGGTCAAATTTGAATTACCTTCCACCTTATTTTTAAACCTTTGCAATACTTTAATTTCAACACAACAATTGAAGAGTTACAAGAATTAAAAACAACTTGCCTTTGAACACTTAATAACACATGCAACTCAAATAGATTTACTACCTTTAACCCATGTCACTTATTCAATAGAAATAATGTACACATGTTTAGTTGTAAGCCAAATAACAAGCATTTACAAGTAATTAAACCTTTAAAATTGGGTTATCAAATATAATATTTAGCTTAGGTTTGATCAACTAAACCATAATTAGCTTGTTCTAAAAGCTTTTGTCCTACAAAATATTTGTACCTTAGTTAGGTTATGACATTCAAACTCTAAAAACTAGATTGATTGTTAAATTTTCAAAACCTATATAATCAAAATTTAACACCTACAAAGACCTAGATTCAAAAGTTATGACCAAATGTTTTAAATAGACAATGAACTTTAACCTAATTTGCAAGTACACATCTCAACACATATTTGCAATCTTCACAAAAGTTTATAATATTACTCTTCCATTGGATTGGCAAAAATAAATAAAAACATTTATCAAAGAGGGTAGTCCCTTTGTTTTAGACCCTTGGAATTCAAAAAAGCACGTGACCCATGTCTTGCTTTACAATGGCTCCATAAATAGGTATACAATAAAACTATGACAACCCACTTATGGGCTCATTATCAATTTGGTGGCCCTTTAACACCATGAACCACTTTAGTGGCATGTTATTTAGATCACCTCCAAAGGCCTTGAAATTTTCTAGAGAACTATGAGATCTTTTTTGTTGTTCTACAATGCACACACCCTTCTAGTCTCAATATCCTATCTAAACTTTGTTTATAAAAGATTCATGCCAAAGCAACAAATCATCTTTTATTCCACAACCATTTGTTCAAAAGTCTTATTTACAATCCTTAAACCCTTCAACACAACAAAACTTATTGCTACAACCCTCACATACACAAGTATGCACCATTTTGCTTCCAAAAGTTACAAAAATTACAATAGTTTTTCACCCAATTACAAAGTAAAAAATCTAACATCTACATTATCTACTCATAGAAATCTAGCAACCAAGAAAAAAACCAAAGAATGTCCCTTCTTTGGATTTCCTATCTTCTTTCAACATGCTTGGTTCTCTTTTGAATTCACTCTGTTTCTATTTATATGTAAGTAATTACATATCTTTTTGAGGTACCACCTCCATGCTCCTCCATTGTGTGATGTTCCCATCCACGCTCTCATCACCCACTCCAAGTTAGCTAAGTGTGAGGAATGTAACATTTCTCCCAACCTATTATATTGTCCTCAATACAAAGGATCTTGGGAAGATTCTTTTGGAGGTCATCCTCCTTTTCCCAAGTGGCATCATCTTGGGGTAGGTATAATTCCTTGAAAAATATTTGTACACCTTGGGGAGCTAAGGTGGTATCAACATGTATTAACAAACTATTAGGACATTCCATTGCTCCAAGTATTAACTTACACCATTAATGTGTCAAAACATCCCTTTCAAAGTTCATATCCAAGTCAATTCCCTTGATCTAAATTGTGTTATGACACCACTCTAATATTCCTTTTCCATTGGATTGTCAAGACAAATTGAAACAAACACCAAAGAGGTCAACACCTTTGTGGAACTCAAAAAAACACATGACTTGTTACGAAACAATCACCTTGTTTAGCTTTACAATGGCTTTGTAAATAGGTATACAAGAAAACTACAACAATCCACTTAGGGGGTCATTATCAATTTAGTGGCTTTCTAACTCCATGAACCACTTTAACATAATGTTATCTAAATCGCCTCCAAAGGCACTCAAAATTTCTAGAGAGCTATGAACTCCTTTTTTTATCATGCCATAGTTCACACACCTTCCTAGTCTCATTATCCTATCTAAACTCTCCTTATGAAAGATTCATGCCAAAGCAACAAAACATTCATCTTTTATCTTTTTTTTCCTTTGAAATTATTATTTTTGAACTACAATAACCAATTTCATTAACAAAAACATTTGGGGTTGAAACAAATGACATAATATTTTATTTTACCTTTAATTTGCATCATATAAAACTATTCGGGATAAAAAATGACATAAGGAATTTTAACATTTTTGAACTACATTAAACCAATTGAATAACAAAAATATTATTGTTAAAAACTAGAACCCTATAACTACGAAAAAAAGCTCTAAATTACTTAAACCTACAAACATTTGATCTTAAAAGCTAAAAAATCCAAGTTCAATTTTAGCACAAACACATACATGTGACTTTCAAAGGTTGCATATAAATTTATTTTTTAGAATATTTTTTCTTCTTAAAATATCTTGGGAGAAATAAAATGATGCTACATGCAAATGTGTATTCTTCCAATTAGGACCATCTTTAAACATTCTTCCTTGTGAGAAAATGAATATATATTGAGAGAGCAAAAAAAAAATTGAAAAAACCCATTTGTGTTTCCATATAAATAAAGCATGAAAAGGATGTTGGTTGCAAAAAGTATTGTTCTTTTGGAGAGATTTCTTCTTGTTGTCATGAACTAGGTCCCTTCACATTAGCATGCTTGCATTCCTAAGTTGCCAACTCCACAAGTTTTTTGCATTAAAATTATCCCAATTCCATGGATGAATACCTATCCAAGAAATTTCATTTGTGAATTTTCAATCGATATTTTTTATTTATGAATATGGACAAATCTTCATGGATGAAAACTTAAATTTTGACAAAATGAAATTCCTCCATGTAATTACAATTTCTAGAAGGACACCCCTTGGCTAAGGACATTTGTTGGATGGCATTTGCTAATGAATCTAATGTAGACTTTTACATACTTTACATATTCCAATAATATGAATGCAATAATTGTCACATTTGGAACATTGTTATCACATGGTTAACCACTTTTCAAATGCATCATGCATTTTGGAAAAAGGTTAACAAAAATATTTCAAACAATATTTTTTTGGCAAAAACAAGTTTCCTTTGAATACCCAAAAAAAATTTGAAATTTGAAACGTGATTCTTTAAGGACTATCTCCCATTTAATTATCCAATATCTTAATGAATCTCATCATTAATGATCAACCCAAAAAAGATTTAGCATGAATTGGCAATGTTTTTGCAAAAAAAAAAGTCCAAATTGTATAGCATCAAACACAAAAAAAACTACATCAAGGTCCAACACCATAAACATTATCAAAATCTAGTAAAAATTTTGGTCCAAAAAACATGTTTTCCTAAAATTTTGGTAGTTGTTTTAATCACTTATGAAGATCAATAGAAGGCTTTGCACTGATCATTTACCAAACACAACTACAATGGCAAGCAATTGAAATGCTTCCCTCTATTGCAACAAAGAAGGTGATTGAGAAGAAAAAAATTGAATACTTTTTGATAAATGTTTCAAAAGAGATGCAAAGAAGAGTTACAATAAGATAAGAGACTAGATGATGAAAAACGAATCTGCAATTTGCTTGTAGGCATGCATGAAAACATCTCCAACCTACCTCCTTAACAAAATTGCAACCATTTCCTAATATATAGGATGTTGAACTCCTTCCACAAACCTTACCCTAAACCCTAACCTGGACACAATTGTATGTCATGTTTGTTTGTGCTCCTAGCTTTTGAGGTTGGAGAATGACAACAAAAATAGACCATTGTGGATGAGGTTTAAGATTCCACATGGGGCAACACAAGGTGTTGAATCTATTGTCATTGTGCCAATGAGGATGTCATGTACTAGGATTGAATATCCACTTCTTATAAAAAGGTGATTACCCTGACATGTCCTGCATGAATTACCTCACATTGCACAGACATAGGGAGAACCATTTCCAAACTTACTTTGCAAACTTATAGTATTCAACATTCGAAAAACCAAAGATGAAAAGATGGGGTGTTTGAAAACTACACAACCCACCTCTCTCTCAAAGGCTTGATAAAGTAAACAACATCAAGAGTAGGTAGTGATTGCTTCCATTTATTGAGATTCTCAACCACTGAAAACATGTCAAGTGTTGGAAATTATCCAATCACTGCATAGGTATGCATCACATCCTCTTTGACTATAGAAGGGAAAACACTCTATTGCCAAAACTGACAATCATATTATTAACGGTTTTATCATTGCAACAAGAACATGCAATGTATATGTTAGAAAAACAATGCTTACAAGAGATGCCTTTATCAATGATATCAGCCATCTTGCAAAAACATGACATCACCTTCACAATAATTTCATTCATGATAAGAACCTACAATCAAACCTCACACCAATGGTGCATCACCACATGAAATCTCCTAATTCTGCTATCAGAACTCAACTAGGTTATTAGGCTTCTCCTGAATTGTACTAGAAAGGTGAAAACAAAGTAGTGTCTTTTCCTCTAGTGTTTTACAACCTGATGTTCTACACAATTCAAACAATGGAAGGAGATTTATTCATAGTTCAATAAATTGAGGGAGTTAGGGAAAAGGAGTCAAAAGAAATCACACACCTTCCATTCTACCAATCCTTTTCCTTTCCTTGCTGCATGCAGCATCTCCTGTAGAAGGCCTACATCATCAAGGTTTCAAAACATAGCAAATCATATCAAAGTTACAAATCCATCTAGCTTCCAACAAGCCAACAACAATCTCCTACCAATATCAATGGAAAATTTACAGCAAGACCTTATTGATCCAGATTTCTCAAACTCTGATGTAAGGAGCTGACTCAAAGAAGAACCTAAAGTCCACAAGCTTGTCAAAAATCAACTGCAATCCTCAAATCCCTCAAATGATTATGATGCACAGGATGCTAGAGTGAATCATCATCATCATCATCTCTCTGCATCAATCTGATTTGTTTTGCAAAACCTTTTGTACCCTGACAAAAATTAGAAGCTCAAAGGGGTTTGAGAGTTGAAATAAAGGATGTAGTAGATCCAAAGGGGACCAGCTCTCGTTCTCCTGCAGTGCTACCCACGTCATTCATTCTCTGGATTCTCTAAGAAGGGGGGAAGAGAAACACTCCCAATTTCGTGATATCTGACAAAAGGTGCGAAATCCACCGCTGTGCGAAAAATCCAAGTCGCTCATGTTTGCTTTCTGTTCTCATCCATTGCGTCCCCTTTCGCTCTTTGTGTGTGTCTCTCACAGAAGACGAATCCGTCTATAGCCTTACCTTCCAAATCCAAAAGGCATGCAGTTGCAAATCTGCTCTTGCTCCCTAAGATTCTTTATCTCTGTCTCTCTCTGTGTGCCCATAGAGCTCCTCAAGTCCGTCTCCTGGATCCAAGCCCCAGAAATGGAACCTAGAACTTTGTTGCTACTGTGGCAGCTTCGCGTCCAAATTCCTCTACCATAAAGAAACCTCCGCAATTGAGACTCGAAAGAGTCTTTTCAGCTGACAACAAACAATTTGGTACCGACAAAATCATGCAAACAGTAGTAGTAGTGACAAGAGTCCTTTGCATGCTTGGAGCCTTGGCGACACAAAACAATTCCGAGGAGAATTGGAACAAGATTTCTGCGAGAAGATGAGCACGTTTGGAGCCTTTGGCGATACAAAACATTCCAAGGAAAATCACAATGTCTTCTTCACGATTTTGGCAGCCCATGAAGGAAAAAAGAAGACTATTCCAAATTGGAATGTTCAGTAGACAGATCATTCCAGATTGGAACATGCATCAAGGGAGCAACCAGAGAGAAGTACTGATTTTACCTCGTTGGAGTTTTTGGCAGCCCATGAAGGCAGAAGACTATTCCAAAGTGGAACAGTCAATGGATAGACCATTCCAGAGTGGAATAAGCATTAGGGGAGCAATAGAGAGAAGCTCTGGTTTTACTGTTCTGGATTGTGGCAGCCCATGAAGGAAGAATACTATTGCAAAGTGGAACGGTCCAGGGACAGACCATTCCAAAAAAGAACAAGCATCAGGAGAGCAAAGAGAGAGAAGGGCCGGAGTTGACCTTTTTGGATTTGGCAGCCCATAAAGGAAGAAGATCACTATTCCAAAATGGAACGGTCAGTAGAAAAACCATTCCACAGTGGAATAAGCATCGACAGAGCAATTAGAGAGAAGCGCCGATTTTATCTTTCTGGATTTGGCAGCCCATGAAGGCAGAAGAAGATTACTCCAACGTCGAATGATCAGCACAGATCATTCCAGATCGGAACGGTCAGTGGACAGACCATTCCAGATTGGAACAAGCATCGAGGGAGCAATAGAGACAAGCGCGAGAGAGACAAGCGCTTTTGTGCTCCAGAGAGTGTTGTTGCTTCCGGTGCTGCTGGTGCTGCGAGGGATCGATTTGTAGCCATGGCCAGCGGCCCATTGTGGCGAACCGCTGCCCTTCTTCTTACAAGTGAGTAGCCTGCCTTCTCTACTGACGATTTTTTTTGCGGAGTTTTTTCTGCTTTCTTGATCAACTCTCTCACAATTTTTATTTTGAATGTGTTGCTCTACAAGTCGTCGTAGGGTCTTCTTCTTATTAATCCTTTGCGAAACTTTCCTGGCGAGTTCCCC
>Ga0209208_10008573_pt1 | contig 13605 bp, 20 predicted proteins | sample S1TSphfallax_3_FD_187694 | JGI IMG/M metagenome (GOLD analysis project Ga0209208, IMG submission 187694) | Host-associated microbial communities from peat moss isolated from Minnesota, USA - S1T2_Fd - Sphagnum fallax MG (SPAdes) (version 2) | ecosystem: Host-associated > Plants > Peat moss >...
AAGCCCGCCTTGGTGATCATACCCCGAACTGGCGCGCATCCGATTCTCCCGCCGGGGAGCGTGGTGCATTGACAGACACCATCACCGTCTTGCGTTGCGCGAGCAACCTTCGGCTGGCCAAGACGATCACGCCGACCAAAATCATCCCCTTCGGCGACACCCGCACCTATGACGGCTGGACGTTCCCTGTCGCCGATCTGGACGCGCTGCGCGCGCTCCTCGATCGCCTGATTATGACCCCACGCTGCTGCGTGGTTCGGGGTGAGCTGATCAACGCCCCCCGCGCCAAGGGCATCCGCCGCACGCTCTATGCCGATCGTGCGACGGGCGAGTTGCCGACGCTCCGGGATGTTCCGCGGCGTTGGCTCGCCCTTGATATTGAGGGGGTGGACAGGCCCGATACTTTAAGCGCTGGCGACATCGCCGGCTGCGCGCGCATCGCCATCACGCGGTTGACCGATGCCTTCCACGGTGCCGCCTGCATCGCTCAGGCGACGGCGGGGCACGGCATCAAGCCCGGCATCCGCCTCCGCCTCTGGTTCTGGCTCAGCCGCCCGACCGAAGGGGGTGAGCTGAAGCGCTGGGCCAAGGGCAGTCCGGCTGATCCGTCCATCTTCGGCGCGGTGCAGCCGATCTTCACGGCCGGTCCCGTGTTCGCCGAAGGTATGACCGACCATCTGCACGTGCGGCTGGTGACGATCGACGGCCAGGCCGAGGTCCAAGTCCCCCCACCGGAGGCCCTTGCGCCGCCGCCCAGACCGGAGCCGAAGCCACTCCCAGAGGTGAACAGCCTGGCGGGCAACCGCTACGCGATGGCGGCCTTGCGGGGTGCTGTTGCCCGTGTGGCTACCGCGCCGGTCGATAGCCGCCATCCGACCTGCCTTGCGCAGTCGATGAGCCTGGCCCGGCTAGTAGACGCCGGACTCCTCGCCCGCAGCGACGTGGAAGCCGCGATGACGGCTGCCATCGTGCAGGCGGGCAAAACCGCCGAGGAGGGCGCCAAAATCGTGGCATGGGCGCTGGCGCATCCGTCAACGGCGCCGCTGCCGGAGGGCATCCGATGATGGACGCGATGTTTAGCACGCCCGAGGAGGCTGAGGCCTTCGTCAAGAAGGCCGCCGCCCCGCCGGAACCAAAGGACTGCGAAGCGGAGATCGCAGCCGTGGTGAAGCGGATGAATGAGAAATACATGATGGTGAAGGAGGGTGGGAAAGCCGTCATCTTTCAGATGAGCTTCGATCCGATCTTGAAGCGCCGAAAGATCGATCGTTTGTCGCCGGAAGCGTTGAAGCTGCTTTACCTGAACGAGCGCGTCCAGACCGGTTCGGATGAACAGGGACGCCCCACCTACAAGACGGCGGCCACCATCTGGCTTTCGCACACCGAGCGCCGCCAGTTCATCGATGGCGTCACCTTCGATCCCACTGCCACTACATCGAAAGCCGGGGTTCTGAATTTATGGCAGGGTTTTGCGATCGAGCCGAAGCCGGGCGATTGGTCGCTGATGAGGGCTCATATCTTTAGCGTGCTCTGTGATAGCGACAAGGGTCATTTCGATTACATCATGGGGTGGATGGCCTACATGGTGCAGCACCCAGCCGAACAGGGTGAGGTCGCCGTGGTGATGAAAGGGGTGGAGGGCTGCGGGAAAGGCACGCTCGCCAAGGCACTTCTGAGGATCATAGGCCAGCATGGGCTTGCAGTCAGCAACGCCAGGCACCTGACAAGCAACTTCAATGGGCATCTGCGCGATGCCATCTTCTTGTTTGCAGATGAGGCGTTCTTTGCCGGCGACAAGGCCCATGTCGGGGTGCTGAAGAGCATCATCACCGAGCCCTATCTGACCGTCGAGGCGAAGTTTCAGGACGCCGTCCAGATGCCGAACTTCCTGCACGTCATGATGGCGAGTAACGAGGAATGGGTCGTGCCCGCCTCCCTCGAAGCCCGCCGGTTCTTCGTGCTGGAACCGAACGACAGCGCGAAGGGCAAACACCAGTATTTCGCCGACATCTGGGCGCAGATGGATTCAGGCGGCTACGGCGCCATGCTGCATGACCTCCTCGCCATGGACCTCACGCATTTCGATGTCCGCGCGGTGCCCGCAACCGAGGGCTTGCGGCATCAGAAGAAGCTCAGCCTGGCCACGCCCGACGCTTGGTGGAAGGACTGCCTGGAACGAGGCTACGTCTTCCGCTCGCGGCATGGGCTGGAGGCGATCTTCGGCAAGTGGCACGAGGTGGTTTCGATGGAGCTGCTGTTTCGCAGCTACACCGAATTCGCGAAGGACCGGGGCGAGCGACGGCTGCTCAGCCGAGAGGATCTGGGCCGATTCATGCGGAGGATGGAGTGCAAGCCGACCCGCCCCCGAAAGGGGCTGGGGGGTGAGCACATGGTGGACAAGGCCGATGACTTCGGCCGCTCGCACCGCGTGGTAGAGGCCATCCAGATCGTCCAGCCGCCTAGCTACTCGACGGGAAGCCTGGATGTCGCTCGGGGTGCGTTCAACGACGTGACCGGGCTGGGCGTCGAATGGGAGACCGGCGAGAGCTATCCGGACGCCGTGGAGTGACCCGCCACCCTGAGCGCGCTCAGGGGTGCTCAGGGGGGCTTAGTCTATTAACCTATTGAAAACATTATACCGCTCAGGGTGAACAGGGAAAACAGGGGGTTTGAAAAAAAATCGCTGGGGAATTTTTCCGGCGCTGCTTTTTGGCCCGTATAGCCTGGGTTTTTCCTTCTACTCTCTTTTTATCCCTGAGCACCCTGAGCACCCTGAGAGATATAGATAGGAACAAGGGTTTTGCCGAACAGGGTGAAAATGGAAACCCCGAGCGAAGGCCGCTGACCCTGAGCGGGGATTGTCGGGATTGTGGCCAAACCCAGCCCAATGCCCCCACCCGCACCGCCGGAGCGAATACTTCCGCCGCCAGGGCGCCCCCGGAGCGTGACGCAAGCGACCGGGAACTGATCTGCGTCCCAACGTTGGGACGCAGTGTGCTGCCCCCGCCCCTGTCCGATTAGACCAAGCCCATACGGGACGTTGGGCAGACACCCGAAAACGGCTGTTTTTGCGTCCGATTAATGTAGCATTTGACTTATCGGACGGACTGTCTCATAACATTAAAGGACCATACAGGACATGAGGCACGCCATGATCGTCGGATACGCGCGGACCTCGACCTCAGATCAGACCGCCGGCCTGGCCGCTCAGGAACGCGACCTGAAGGCGGCTGGGGCCGAGAAGGTCTTCGCCGAGCAGACCAGTTCGGTCAGCAAGCGCGCAGCCTTGGCGGACTGCCTGGGCTTCCTGCGGCAGGGTGATGTCCTGGCGGTGACCAAGCCGGATCGGTTGGCCCGCAGCACGGCCGAGCTTCTGACGATCGAGGCAGACCTGTCCAAGCGCGGCATAGGGCTGCTGGTGCTGTCCATGGGCGGGGAGAAGCTGGACACCCGCAACCCTACCAGCAAGCTCATGCTGACCATCCTGGCGGGCGTGGCGACCTGGGAACGGGAGATCATGCTGGAGCGGCAGCGCGAAGGCATCGCGGCGGCCAAGGCCGAGGGCAAATACAAGGGCCGCCCAACCTCGATCGACGCTTACGAGGTGAAGCGCCTCGCCCGGCTCATGGGGCCGGCTGCCGTTGCCAAAAAGCTTGGGATTGCCCGCAGCAGCGTCTACCGGGTGCTGGAGGCGGAGTGAGTCGTCAGACGATTATGCGGGGGCGGAACGCGTCCTGAGACCCTTGTATCTGCATAGGATACGCGATACGTAGCGCATATGATCAAGTCGTTTCAAGACTGGCGAACGGCAGCGGTTTGGGCCGGTCGGCTGCCGAAAGGGTTCCCTCCCGATCTGCTCACGGTCGGCCGGCGCAAACTGGGCTATCTCGATGCAGCAACCAGTCTTGAGGATTTGCGGTCACCACCCGGTAACCGCCTTGAACCACTCAGAGGTGATCGCGCCGGTCAGCATAGCATCCGCGTCAACGATCAGTTTCGGGTGTGCTTCGTCTGGCAAGATGGAAACGCGGAAAATGTTGAAATTGTTGACTATCATTGAAAGGAGGCTCCCATGATCCGACGTGAAGACGTGCGTGGCGCAGCCCTTGATGACATTGCCCCCGGACCGGCGCTGCCACCGCTTACGCCCGGCGAAGTGTTGCTTGAGGAATTTATGCGCCCGCTTGGCCTGACCGCCCGCGCGCTGGCGGCTGAGATCGGCGTGCCTGGCAACCGCATCTCGTCCATCGTCAACGGCTCACGCGCAATCAGCGCCGAGACGGCGTTGCTGTTCGCGCGCCGGTTCGGCACCAGCGCGGAATTGTGGATGGGGTTGCAAGCCGCCTATGATCTGGCGGTGGCGCGCGAAAACATGGCCGACGCAGAACCTCGCACCGCCGCTTAAGTGGGCTGAGGCGTCCCCACCCGATGGCCGCGGAACTGACCACCAAGGGCATCAGGACCGCTCAGGATGGTGTCTGGACGGCTACCGCAGTCCGGCGCGTTCTCGGCCGGCTCGACACCATCTCAAGCCCCTAATCCCCCGTCTCTGCCGCCGCCAGCACCATGCGGGTGCGGGATGCGGCCTGACCTCATCGCCCGCCTCAAATCTCCTTTATCAGCGCATATTGTCTTTTGAAGCATCAAATAAAACATTTCTCTAATAGTCTGCATGTTTCGAGATGACTGTATGCTGATTGTTCTCGACAGGCAGCCGGCCGATGAGATTATGATGCCGACATGGCACCGATCGGCCCTTATTCGAGACGTAAAGCGCTAGCCAAACTGAGCGGAAGAACCCGCGAAGGCAGGCTGTTGCGCGACACACGCAAAGCCCTCATCGACCATGTCGGCGGCTCGCCCTCCGTCACCGAACAAATGCTCATCGAGCGCATCGCGAATCTCCATCTTCGCATCGCGGTCATGGATCGGAAGTTCACCGAGACGGGCGTGATGACCGATCATGACACCAATACGTATCTGGCCTGGGTCGGCAGCTACACGCGCACGCTCCGGGAACTGGGGCTACACGCGCACGTTGCCCCGACTCCGGGTCTCGCCGAGATCATCGCGGCGCATCACGCGAGGAAGGCATCGTGAGGTCGCCCAAGCCGCCTGCGAAGGTAAAGGCGCCGCCCAAGCCGTCGCCGGAGGCCATCAACCTCATAGACGCGATGGACGCACCCGAGCTGTTCGCGCCCCACTTTCGGGGCGATAGCTGGACGGCTTGGCGCGCCTTCCTGAAGGCCCTGTTCGCGATCCTTATGGACGACGCGGAACTTGCCCTCTACCGCCGCCACACGGGCCGCCAGGCGCCTCCTACGGCCGCTTTCGTGGAAGCCGCGCTCATCGTAGGCCGCCGGGGTGGCAAGAGTCGCGTGCTCGCCTTGATTGCCACGTATCTGGCTACGTTCCGCGACTACGCCCCGCACCTGGCGCCGGGCGAGATGGCGACGGTCGCGGTGATCGCATCCGACCGTAAGCAGGCCCGCTCCATCTTCCGCTTCATCCAGGGCTTGCTGAAGGCTGTGCCGTCGCTTGCCGCGTTGGTGGCGGAGGAGACCGCCGAGGCAATCACGCTCACTAACAATGTCCAGATCGAGATATCGACCGCCAGCTTCCGCAGCGCACGCGGCTACACCTTCGCGGCTGTGCTGGCCGATGAGATCGCCTTCTGGCGATCGGACGAAACCTCGGCGAACCCAGACGTGGAGATCCTTCGCGCGGTGCGTCCTGGCATGGCCTCGATACCGGGCAGCGTGCTGCTGCTCGCCAGCTCGCCCTACGCGAAGCGTGGCTCGCTCTACCAGACCTATCGGCGCCACTATGGCAAGGATGATGCGCGGGTGCTGGCCTGGAAAGCCGATACCGCATCCATGAACCCCCGGATTGATCCGGCGATCATCGCCGAGGCCTATGAGGCGGACCCCGATGCAGCCCGCGCGGAGTATGGCGCCGAGTTCCGGGATGACCTCGCCGATTTTGTGACCCGCGAAGTGGTCGATGCCGTCACCATGTGGGGCCGGGACGAACTGCCGCCGATGTTGGGCGTTGTCTATGCGGCCTTCGTGGACCCCTCCGGCGGCGCGTCGGACAGCATGACAATGGGCATCGGCCACCTGGAGCAGAGGGGCGAGGCTTCCATCGCTGTCCTTGACCTGATCCGAGAGGTGCGCGCGCCGTTCGACCCCGAGGCAACGGTGATGCAATTCGCCGCGGTGCTGAAAACCTACGGCATCTCGACCGTGACCGGCGACCGCTACTCAGGGGCCTGGGTCCCGCAGCGCTTCAGTGAGCACGGCATCACCTATCAGCCTTCGGCGCTGCCGAAGAGCGACCTCTATCTCAGCTTGCTCCCGCTGCTGCATGCCGGCCGTGTGGAGTTGCTCGATCATGCCCGGCTCGGCGCCCAGTTGGTGGCGCTGGAGCGCAAGACGGCGCGGTCGGGCCGCGATTCCGTAGACCACACGCCCGGCGCGAAAGACGACGTTGCCAACGCCGCGGCCGGCGTGCTGGTGGGCCTCGATCTCGACCGGCGTCCGGGCCTCATCCGTGCCGATGACATGACGGTTGCGGGTGCAGGCGTGCCGTTCCCGCTTTGGGTCGACTACGTTTTCTCGGTCTTCATCGTGGCGGAAGATGGAACAACCGCGACCGCACACTTCAGTTATTCCAAAACGATCGCGCCCGGAACGGCGCCTCTGATATTACTCGACTTTGATTCCCAAGCCGGGTATTCGCCCAAGGTATTGGTCGAGGTCAGCCAGAAACAGGCCGCTCTTGCCAAGGAAATTCTTCATTGCCCTCTCGCCTGGATCTGGGCACAGACTGAGGTGGTTGAGCACTTCCACCATGCCGGCATCCCCTGCGTGGCGATGGAAGACGACCACCTCATCGACCCTGCATCGCTCGCATTGGCCGCCTCCGGGCATATCGCGGCAGGCAAGTTCAAGCTGTCCACCCGTGCGGCCGAGAAGGCGCAGCGCCACCCTCTGGGCGGCGCGCTGACTTTTCGTGCTGGCGATCGGATGGATCGGAATCCGCTTCGATTGGCGCTGCTGCTGGGAATTAAATTATGCTTGAGTCTGCAATCGGCCAAGTATCGCCCCGTGGCTGCGTAGGAACGAAAATGGAAATCAATACGGCCGGCTATGCTTCACCCGAAATCATTGTGCGTGTGCATAGGCCGTTTCCGGAGGAAAAGGCCGCAGGCGCGGCGCACAGCATCATGTCGAACCTTGTGCGACTGAACCGAGTCGCTGACCTGACAGTGCGCAGCATCATCATGGGCGCCGAGGCGACCGACCGTGATGCGGCCGAGTTGGCTGAATGGATGGCGGCTTATCTGGTCGAGTGGGCCGCCGCCGCGCGTGCCGATGAGGCCGCGTTGAAAGAAGTCGCCTCCGGTTAACGTTTCACAGACCAAAGGAAAGCAGCAGCCATGAGCAACATAAATGATTGCATGAAACGCGAAACGGTGGAGGCGGAGGAATGACAATGAATAGGAAGATGCCAACCGCCCGGCTGATCACAGCAGAGGAGGCCGAAACGCAACGACACGTTAACGAGGTCCTCCGAAAGGCCCGCGAACAGGTGGAGCGCGAAAACCTTGAACGATCGCTCCATGAGCGCGGCGAGATTGTGCCAATCGTGACGCGGGATTTAGTCGGGCGGCCGATTACGAACTGGATAGGATCGCCGCGTGCATTCCTGGCTCCGTTTTCACAGAAACCCATGATAGCGAACATCAACGAAGGCGACAAAAAGCGCCGCGCCGATGCCAGATACGCGCGGGAGCAGGCCGCTTATGCGGCTCTTGCGCGGGAGGAGAGGCGATCCGGTGGGTAAAGCCTCCCGCGGCAAGGGCGCCAGGCGGGAGCGCGAGATGGTCAACCTGCATCTCGGGATCGATCTGGTCACACTGGCGCTGGAGACGACGTAGCGCCGGATGGAAAGCCGGCCTACCCCCAGCGGCTGATCTGGAGGCGGATCGCCGGCACCACGGGTGTATTGGTCCATGTCGCGAACACTGCCCTCCCGCCTCGCTAGCGAGTAAGTAGCGCCAGCCTCCCGACCCTTCCATTGATGTTCCGTCGTGGTGCTGTCGCCGTGCCGTCAAGGTTCCGTCGTTGTGGCACATATGGACCAATGCATCCCCGGTGCTTTTTGTCCGGGCTCCGGAAAGGTAACGGGCGCGTGATGCGCAAATACCCTACCGTCCTGACAGCGCTTCGCATCGTGATCGGCGATCTGTCCGAAGCCCGCTAGGCGCCCTTGCGGGGGCGCAGCCGTGTCACCTTGCTCCGCTGGGCTGGCCTTGGTAGCGGCGGCTTCCACCCGGCTATGGTCCGCGCGCAGTCCCGCGCCCTCGCGTTGTCGGTGATCCCCGGAAACCGGCGGCGCAACTCGATCGCCGCAGACAGCTCGCCCTCCTCATGGAAGACGGCACGAATTGCAGCGGCATCAGCTTCATTGACGGCGAACATGCCGCCAGCATGGCGATGCCTGCCCCGGGGTGCAAGCGAAACAGCCCTCCCATCGAGGGAAGAACGTTCTGCGAACAAGAACCCCCGCCGGGTGAGGGCGGGGCTTCGTGGTCACTTCGGCTTGCGCGGCGGGCCAAGCCCCGAGCGTAGCGGCCCGTCCGGTGGCAGGCCGAGAAGGAGCAGCGCCATATCCCGCAGGAGAGCGGGACTGAGGCGACCCTCCTCCTCGTCTTGCTCGTCCGGGTTCCGGCGCTCCGACTCCCTGAGCCGGCGCACCTCAGCAAGGTTGACGACCTCGGCCATCATCCGCCCCGCTTTACGACACGCAGCGTGGGCTTCGGCGGCGCGTCTAGCAGGTGCGCATAGCGGCGCCCCAGCTCGGCGAAGTGCTCCACCAGAGGACCGACACCGCGCGCTGCCTGTTGGGCCAGGACAACGGCGCAACTGAGATTGAGTTGCTGCTGCCGAATGATCAGCTCGTCCAACCGGCGGGTGATTTCGCGGCTGAAGGCCTCCTCCTCCTCCGTCTTCGGCGGCATAGGGGGTGGGGTGACGGTCGCAGCCGGAGGCGTGGGCGCTTTGCGGCGGGGCATCAGCCGACCTCCTTCGTTGCCCGTCGCAGTTGCTCGGAGGCAGCCTCAAGCTGTCGTCCGAACCACCCGAGCCACTCCGGCAAAACCTGCTCACTGGGCACATAGTTTGCGATCATGATCATGATTGCGGCCGAGGTCTCAAGGTCTTCGACCGTGTTCGCCGCGACATTGCGCAAGCCGACCATAGCGGCGCTGTGCGAGAGGCTCATGCTGACGCCCTCCCCAGCGATGCCGCCGGCAGCGATGTCGCGGCGGGTGGGTGTGGTAGTCCTTCGATCAGTTTCAGACATGGATTCGTCTCCCTGTGAGCGAGCGCGCGGGGCCGGAATCCCCGTTCGCGCCGTCTCTTCGCCCGGTGCCGCCGGGCTCGGTGCAATCAGCTTCCTCAGAAAGACGTTTTGCGGTATGAATGCTGAACGCCATCGTATGGTTATCTTTTGTATATCATCTGTCAAGCGATTTGGTATCGGTTTGCAAAATGATTTTGACGGTCGGAAATACCAAGGGCGGTGTCGGAAAGACGACCGTGGCCATCAATCTGGCGATCCTGCGCGCACAGGAGGGCAGGGACGTGCTCCTGGTGGACGGTGATGACCAGGGCACCGCGAGCCTGTTCTCCCAGCTCCGCGCCGAGCAGATCGGGAAGTGCGGCTATACGGCCGTCAGCCTGACAGGGGCCGCGGTTCGCACCCAGGTCCGCGAGTTGGCGGCCAAATATGATGACGTGGTGATTGATGTGGGCGGCCGAGACACTGGCAGCCTACGGGCCGCCCTCACCGTCTCTGATGCTCTCCTGGTGCCCGTGCAACCCAGGACCTTCGATGTCTGGGCACTCGACCAGGTCGCCTCCTTGGTAAAGGAGGCCCGAGAGATCAACCCCGAACTGCGGGCTGTGGCCTTTCTGAACGGAGCCGATGCACAGGGCAGGGACAACTCCGAGGCCATTGGGGCTATGGCTGAGGTGCCCGGCATCGAGGCCAGCAACCTCGTGCTGGTGCGCCGGAAGGCCTATCCGAACGCGGCTTCCGCCGGCCGTGGGATCGGGGAAGTCCAACCCAAGGACGCTAAGGCTATAGAAGAGTTGACATTGCTGGCTAAGATGGCGTTTAGATAACAAACGTATATCAGGTGCTACACAATGGCTATCGCTAAGAAACCGAATGCTACCAAACCGACAGACGCCGAGGCCGACAGGTTCATAGCTGGGGCCGGGCCTCCAGCCGCGCCCATAGCCGAGCCAGCGAAGGGCCGGGTGGCCACGATGGTCCGGTTTGACGCGGCACTCCTGGAGAAGGTGGACGCCGCTGCGAAGAAGCGCGGGATCAGCCGATCGGCCTGGATCCAGTACACGCTGAGCGAGGCGCTTGAGGGGCAGAGCTGATGACCGCCTGCATCTACTGCGGCCACCCCGCCGATCAGCGCGACCATATCGTTGCCCGTAGTCGTGGCGGTGGTGACGAGCCCAGAAACCTCGCGCCTGCCTGCCTAAGCTGCAACAGCGCCAAGGGTGATCGGACGGTCGAATACTTTTTGAGGGACCACCCGAACGTAATGGATCGGGTGCGGCGTCATCAGGCCGGCGAGGATGTGCTCACGGGGCTAGAGCCTGGTGAAAGGCCACGCGCCGCGCCGGTAGAGCGGGTCGCCCTGACGATAAAGTTGTCTCGGGAAGACTGGTTGCGGGTCAAGAAGATCTCGATAGCGCAGAGGACCAGCATGCAAGACTTGGCCCTGGAGGCATTTTCCAAGCTTCTCGTCGCCGCAGGGGACGCGCCCATTGTTCCAATGGATACCTGATGTCGCCCTGTGCCCGGCGGCCGGAGTGTGACGGAAGAACTCGACCTTCTCGACCTCATGCCCCGCCTTATGACAGGTTCATTGCGGCCCGCATGGTGTGGGTCGAGTCGCGAAGGAACGACTGAGACGAGATAGCCCAGACAGCCGAAAGGCCGCCCTTCCAGGGGCGGCCCTCCGATCCGGCAGCGCCGGGATTGCTCTGAACTCACAGTCTGAGCATCCCAAAATCTGACCCTTTTCGCAAGAGCCCTTTTCTTGCCCAGGGCGGAGCTTTGCCCACGGAGCGGCGCGTCTCGGTTCAACCGAGGATGCCTAACCATGCCCGCCCCACTACCGCGCCGCCGCTTTCGCAACGCGAGCATATTTGGCCAAGGCCGCCGAGCGCCGCTCGATCGAAACGCGCGCGCGCGTTTCATCTGGCTAATCAAGCAGGACCGCCGCCATGGCCGCCTCTCCGCCACTGGAGAAGATGTCGGGCTAGAGTTGGTGAAGATGCTGGGCGAGGATGGTCGCCTCGATCCTTCACATGAGACCATCCGAGATCGTGTCGGCTGCGCCCTATCGACCGTCCGGGCGCAGTTGAACCGGCTCCGCGACCTCGGCCGCATTACCTGGGAGCGGCGGCTCCGGCGCGATTCGGGCACCGGCTGGCGGGCTGAACAAACCAGCAACGCCTACGTGCTCCTAGCCTGCGCTTGCGACGCCGATCCCAGGCCAGGAGTCAGATTCATTCGTAAAGAGAGAGCAAGCCCCCGGCTCTCCGTTGCCCATCAGCCGCAACTGCCCGTCCCGACCGAGGCCGAGCAGCGGGCGGCACAGGCGGCCCTGGCCGAGCGACGCGCGGTGATCGAGGCAAGATTGCTCGGGAAAGGGAGGGCCGCGTGATGTCTTCCAAGATTCGGCGTCCGTATAAGCTCGGCGAACGAACCCGCCTCACCCGCGAGCCACCGTTCACGCCGGATGGCTTGAAGGCAATACTCGGGAGCGCCCTCGTCAGCCCCAAGGGCGTCAAGAATTACGTGATCCCAGGAGACAGAGAGATCACGGAACTATGCAGTATTTTGAACCACTGGCACGCGCACTTTTATCAAGCTCAGGAAGACAGGGCGTTCAACGAACTGATTGATGCAGCTCAGGCCGCCATAGAGAGCTTGGCCGTTGCCATGCCGAAAATCCGGGATGAACTTGCCACCCAAGATAAAAAGGTGGGCGGGCAAGATCCATTTACGACATGGGCGCTACGAGACGCGCAGCAAGCAACCGAAATTCTGTGCAGACCGATACCGCAATGGAAATGCTTGCAGAGAAGGACCCTACCTGATCAAGCCAAGGACTGGCGATGGCTGGCGGGCATTCTCCCTGACGATATCCGAACAGCAATGAAGCCCGCAAACCCTGACTTCAAAGGCGGACTAAGCAAAGGCGGGGCTGTTGCGAGAATTCTTAAAAAGTTGATTCCGCTTATGACAGGGGAAACACCGGGGATCGAAACACAGGGGGTGGGCATCCAGCTACAAAAGCAATCCGCAAAGAAGCGTGGCCAATAGCATATTTTTGGTGCCACAAATATATGCCGATGAAAGAGACAGGCTGTTCCTTGATAATTCCAAAGTGTTCAATTTTGGAGTGATGAGGATGAGTGAGTCTCTCGACCGCGATGTCTTGTTGGGAGGGCGGCGTTCCATCGCCGAAATCGCCAAGGCGTTCAACTTTGCGAATACCAAGCCGATCCTTACAGTGATCAGGAAGCACGACATTCCGATCACCGTAGTCGGCAAAATCTCTTACGTGGACCCGGCTGTGCTCATGGCGGCTATGGAGCGGCCGGCAACGCCGCGCATCTACCGCCGCCGCGCGAAGGTGGCTGCGTGATGCGCGGCGCAGCGTCGATGGCCCCGCAATCAGGCCCGAAGTTTCCGAGGAGGTGGGACGGGCCGCCTCTAAAACTAAGAAACCCCCGAGCGCTTCCGGACGCTCAGGGGATCGACTTCATAAGCGGCAGCAGCGAGAGCAAGAATACCCCGCCGACGCGTGTTCTTCAAGCGGCTTTCCGGCTCGACCGGCAGGCGGATGCGGAACTCGCTCTCGGGCGCCATGCGGCGGCTGAGCGGCTTGCCCACCTGGCTGCCGAGCTTCGCGAGGGCGGCCGCCCATGAATCGCCAACAACGAAGAGCACAGAAGGGACAGGCGCACAGCGTCTTTCAGAGCTGCCGACCCGATGACATCGCTAAGGCGATTGTCTTCTGTGAGGCAGCCGGCCAGATCGGCCATGCCGAGCTATTAAGGGAGATGCGAAAGGGCGGCCTCGCCCTCGTCGCTGGCTTTGGCCGGCGAGATTCCGTCGCCGCCGCCGATCTAGAAAGCTCCCGTCATCCGACCTTGGTCGTTGTCTCGGATGACGATTACGCTTCAACAGGCCCACGCGGTTGGCGCTCAGCCGCAGTGATCACGTCATGGGCGGGGGCGGCGCTGATCCACGCAGCCGGGGTTGACCGCGAAACCTACCGCGCCGCCGCCCAGGCTGCGCGCATAGTGGGGCGCTGTGTTCTGATCGAGACCTCATCGGAGCACGCGGAGGGCTGGGCAGAACTCATCCAGGATAAGCCCGCCTTGGTGATCATACCCCGAACTGGCGCGCATCCGATTCTCCCGCCGGGGAGCGTGGTGCATTGACAGACACCATCACCGTCTTGCGTTGCGCGAGCAACCTTCGGCTGGCCAAGACGAT
>Ga0209208_10008574_pt1 | contig 13602 bp, 13 predicted proteins | sample S1TSphfallax_3_FD_187694 | JGI IMG/M metagenome (GOLD analysis project Ga0209208, IMG submission 187694) | Host-associated microbial communities from peat moss isolated from Minnesota, USA - S1T2_Fd - Sphagnum fallax MG (SPAdes) (version 2) | ecosystem: Host-associated > Plants > Peat moss >...
TTGGATGAAGTATAGCAATCAAGTTCCATGGATTCTTTGAAAATAACACTTTATGCCTGAAAAATGCACATATATAATAAAATTGCACATCCTTTTGGGCCCCAAAAAGGTGCACAATAAATTAAAAATAAATGTTATTCATTATTTTTTATGGGTCCAAGTGACGAGACAAATGAATAAAATACAATAAAATAAAATAAATGATTGTTGTTCTCTGTTTTTAATTGGCCAACGGTAGTCATTGATCTCACTTTATATTATTCATTTTGCCGTGTTTTTATGGGTGAGGAGTGGGAGGGCATTTGATATATATTTTTAAAATATGGCAAATGCCAATTGAGGCCATATTAAAAACTCTAAAGAGCATCCCAAGTGGTGCTCACTAACTGACCCACCCTCCAAAAAATGTTTCTCACATCCAAGTTTAGTTATTTCTTTATTTTGCAAACCCACCCATATAACTAAAAACTCGCATTTGCAAATAGGTGGGAACTACTAATAGCAAACCACCTGGACCAATCATTATGATTGCCAATCAAAAACAGGGAGCTGCTGCAGCCGTCAGATCATATTTATTACACTCTTCTCTTCTTCGACAGGGTTTGCTGTGCCTTTTAAGCAGGCCTCAGAGCATCTCCAGCAGGCGGTGCGCAGTATTGGATCCTGAAGAACAACGTTGGATGAAGAAAAGTCAAAATGTGCCGGTTTGGCTCAGGAACATGGTTTGGATCAGCAATTGGAGGTGGCTGGTAAGAGTGCACCTACAGAAAAAGAGTGTAATAAATAGGATCTGACTGGTGCTCAATGTGTACGATTGGCTGGCCCATTACAATGATTGGACAAGGTGGTTTGCAATTAGTATTCCCCCCCCCACATATTCGCTGTTTTATGGGTGAGGTTTGCAAAAAAAGAAGTAAATAACTAAACTTGGATGTGACATATTTTTTGCAAGCTCACATACTGAGCACCGCTGGAGATGCTCTCAGGACCTGAGCGGACCTAAAAAAACGATTAAAGTTCAGCATTTATTAGTACTTGGGGGCAGATTGCTGGGTGAAGAAGAAATCATGCAAATCTTTGGTGAGTAAGGTACTTGCGAGAGATTCAAGCTGCTTCCGAGACAGACAGACAATCAAGCGAAATTTATCTCGCTTTGTCGTAAAAAAACTGTTGTTGAAAGAACAACTTGACGACAACGATCAAGTCATGGATTTGAGTTCGAGCGTTTCTTCTCTCCTTACAATTCACAATGGGATTGTCGTGGGAGTTGTCACCAATTCGTTCCCGAAGACGCAGCATTTGAGAACCAGCATCCATCATGGCTTGCACGGTGGCGGTGGTTGTGGTTTCCACAGCTTTTTCTTGTTGCGTGGTGGCGGTGGCATTCAAGGTTTGCAAGCTCTGAGAGGTAGCCATGGCAGGAAGTTGGGTTTCGAGCTCGCACAGAATGGTGGTGTCGTCGTGAAATTGAAGGTAATGTGCAGCAGCAACAGTAGCAGCAGCAGTAGTGAGCCTTCTTCTTCTTCTTCTTCCACAACTTCGGATTCAAAAAATTCCGCTTCAGGAGCTCCTGCGGCAGCGACCTCAACATCTTCAACAATTATGAGCTTGGAGAATGAGGACTCGGGGTTTTTGAAGCGAGTGTTTGAGGTTCCCAGAAGCTTGTGGCAGCAGCTGCTCATGCAGCCGTTGATGAGAGGGTTTGTTGGGTTCGGGAAGCGTGGTAGTGTGTGGAAGGGTGGAGTGGGTATGTTCGTGATGGCGGGGGCGGTGTTGCTGGCGATCACGTTGATTTGGGTGAACGGGAAGCAAATCCGGGGGGCGACGACGAGGAAGTACGAAGTGGTTCTGGAGTTCGCGATCGCGCAAGGGATCACGGTTGGTACCTCCGTGCGCATACGGGGTGTGGAGGTCGGCAACGTGGTTGAGGTGAGACCTAGTTTGCAGCGGATCGATGCGGTGGTGGAGCTCGTCGACTCGGGCATCGTCATCCCTCGCAATGCACTCGTGGAGGTGAATCAGGCGGGACTCGTAAGCGAGACTCTGATCGATATCACGCCGCGCTTGCCGTTGCCGAAACCCTCTTTGGGGCCGCTGGACCTTGGCTGCTCTGACGAGGGTTTGATCGTCTGCGACAGAGAGAGCATCAAAGGAGAGCAGGGTGTGAGCTTAGATGAGCTCGTCGGGATTTGCATCAAGCTTGCACGCCAGGTTGATGACATGGGAGTTGCAAACATGGCAGACATGGCAGAGCGTCTTGGAAAGGCTGTTGAAGAGGCCAAACCACTCCTCTCCAAGGTATTGCTTCTCTCTCTTGTTGCGAAGTTTTTGCACTGCTCAATGGCATTCCAGAAGACCTTGTGCAGTAGGATTGTGCAGTATTCCAACAGCAGATTGCTGGACAAACAACCTGAACAAAGAAGAAAAAATGCTGAGGAGATCTCATCTCTGCAAGCTGATCGATCACCTGGCAAAGCTTACAATTATTGTACTGGCAACAACAACCCCATCACAGTGTTGTTTCTCTTCTCTTCTGAACAGCCACTGGGACTTGTTGCAGGCGCAACTGATGGCAGAGGATATTGGACCCTTGCTGAAGGAGATGAGAGAGGGTGAGCTTCTGAAAGATCTGGCATACCTGATGAAGTTTGCAACTAAATCAGGCCGTGATTTGGGGTAAGCATGCATTGCTTCTTCTCATGCTTCTGTCCTCCACATGCTCATCACTGATCCAAACAGCACCAATCCTCTTTGTTCCAAAACACAATCAACATGTTACCATTCTGTGACATCTTGTCCAAGAGGTGTGTTGTGCACATCCTGCTATTTAAGCTCAGTGTGCACATACTGATGTATCTACAACCCACCATCAACCCACTGTCAGTGGGTGCTTATGAAGTCCAGTGGATAGTAGTCATGGAAGCAGCTTGCCACAGGTTGCTGTTCTTGCTTATGAAGAAGGTGATCATGATGGTCTAACACTTTCAGTCAAGCTGCTAAGCTGAAGGCCAGATACTGTGGAAAGGAATTTTGGTGTAAGGAATTTACTTGCTGCAATTATCTCAGCCAAATCCTTGCTAAGATGTTGTGGTTTTGTCTGTTTTTTCAGAGTATTGAGCCAGTCAGTCTTGACATCAGAGAACAGACATCTCTTGCAGGATTCTGTATCCACCTTAAGCAAAGCTTTGAAGCAAGTTGAGGTTAGCCTTATGCTTTTCAAGTGGCCATCATGCAGATCTGTATCAGTTTTGTTTTGTGATTGTGAGTTATCATGAGAAAGACTGATGCTGATGCTAGAAAATAGGTGGCTCACTGATTCTAAGTAAGAGTTTTGTATTGTTTCTTTGACATTATGCGCACTCCCTACAGTTCCATATTGCGTTGATTTCCTCAGGACAATTGTTGTTTGTTCATCAGTGACATGCTCCTCTCCTTGGAGAGCTTGCAGAGTATCAGTGCAGATGTCAGCAGTGTGACAGGAGATGCCAGAACAAGGCACAATCTTCAGCAGCTCATTGAGACATTAAGCCGACTGGTTACAGACTAACTCTGATGTAAGCTTTATGAAGACTTCAGTGTTTATGCTTCCCAATTATCTTGTTGATTAGCTGTTTGATTAGCTGAGTGCCACATTTGTTTCAATGTTTGTGCAGGCAGTTTGCACCAGTTCTTCAGAGGATCAAGCTTAGACTATATGAAAGAGGTTGCAGAGTTGTAGAGATTTTTGGTCAGATGTATGTTGTGTTGCTGCATTAGGTGGTGTGCTCCTTGTTCCCTGCAAAGCCATGGAATTTGCATACCTTTGGTACTAACAGATAATATCCACTAGATTGCTTGCCATAGTCTTGAGCTAGCACCCCATCTTAGGTGTACAACAAGGGTTCAATGGAAGAGCAAACTAGGAAGTCAGTTCCATGGACCAATTGGAGAGGTTCTTTTTGCATCTGCTCAATTTCTGTATTGACATGTTTGCAAAAAAATATAGACCAACTTTCTCAGCACGGGCTGTATCTTTCACTGGTTGGTGCAGTGTTGCAGCTCCAGAGATAAGAAGTGGAAGCAGGAGGTCAACTTACTTTCAGACAACAAATGGAGACAACTGCTGCTGCAAGAGAAAGAGGCTTGCGTGGAAGCTTCCAGGTGATCGAATGAGAGCAAGAAATGGGAAAAAAAAACTCTGAACAACTGGACTTGTAAGAGTTTGAAGTTGGACCCCAGTCTCTTCCTCTCTCTGCATCTGCTTGGTGGCACTTTTGTGCAATATCATCAATCACCAACGCAATCTTCCCCGTGAGGAGGGTTTGATTTTCAAACTCCTTGCGTCTTTTGCTCCAAGGTAGCTCAACAAAACCAAAAACCACTTTCAGTAGCAATCTGAATTATCTCAAGTAATGTGCACAAATGCTTCTGCATATCCATGAGATTGCAGACAAAACTTCAGAAAAACCATGATGACACATTGAAGGGTGAAACGACAATTGGTGATCTCATAAATCTCATGAGAGTCCTTCATAGATTGTCAGATTGCCACCTTCAATTGCAAAGAGCACTGACGATGAGCCACCATTACTTCCCACGGATTTCCTCAGCTACTGATGGATGATGTATAGAAATGAAGTCTCAATTGCGTCCTCTTGGTGCTAATAGCTATGGTTAATATGACTCCTTGAGAAATTCAACATGGTGGGTTAACTGTTGGACTAGAAATACAAATTGTTATGTTTCCCCCAACCTTCAATTTGATTATTCATGACAACGAGGATACATCAAAAGGGATTGTGGATCGCAAAATGAGGATGCATTGTGCAATCATGGGACACATTGAAATCGTTTAATGACTCAAAGCAATGATAGAGAAAAGAGATCTCTAAATGGAGAAATTATATTTCTCACCTCCATCTTGATGAAATGCATACATAGGTCATTGTTGGTATGTGTTGGATGAAATAGGCCCAAATATAGGCCTACTAGATATTGATAAGCCTATCAAATATGGTTCACTTTACCATGTTCTTGCCATCTCCAATTCTTCATGGGTTATTCTACGTTCTACTATGCAATATTAGACTTTTAAAAGGTTGTGATTTATCCATGTTTTAATGTGATAATTTACATTGAGTTTGAGCTCTTTTACTATTAGCTTGTGAATCTTGTCAACTAGAATTTTTTAATTAAGGTCTACTTTCTTGGCAAGTTCACATATCTTTTGCTTATCTGCATTATAAAGTTTCTTTTTTCTTTTTTCTTCAACTAGATTCATTGTTGATAGTTTGCACAACTTGAACACAAAGCAACACTAACATTGCTAAAGGGAATTACAACTTACAAAACCTTTATATTTGCCTTAGATTTCCCCCCTTATAGTTACATTTACGAAAAAAAGCTTTGCAAATATTTTGTGTTACTAACAAGCGTGATAGTATTCTAAAGAATGGTGTTTCTTACTAAAATGGGTGTGATTATAAAGGGGGTTTATTGTAATTTGACATGTGGGTGAAGTGGCTAAATGGTAACCATAATAAAAATCCTTTTGCCTTAGCAAGAGGTAGAAAAAAAAGGGCTGAGTAGTTTGAGGCCCTAGGGTGGTAGCATTCTTGAATGAAGGGCTTAAAACAAGGTGAGTTTGTATCCATGCCCATATGTTGAGAATGTCCCCCACCCATGGGCCTTACTATTTACCCATTGTAAAATGAGAGGTGATTGTTATCATTAGCCCTAAACATAAGTGCTTTACAAACTTGCAAGGTGGATCATAAATCAATAACTTGTATGCTCCTTTGGCTAGTAGGAGACTTTTCAATGCATTATACGTTTTTTTTTGTTATAGTTAATATTTCATTTTTGGCATTTGAGTTCCAACAAATTGAATAGGTATGTTTGTTTTTTCCAAAAATTTTAAGAACTAATACAACAAGTCATAAATGTAGTTCATTCTCTCCCTTGTGATCATATTATCATGTATTGCTCAAAATTGTTTCTATAACTTGTTATTGATGTGTAGGGTAGAGCCCAAGGGCAAGGGCATTACTAAAATAAGGTGTGTGAAGCAAGAGTTGAGCACAAGTTCAATTTTGGGAATATTACCTATGGGCTTTATGTAGCATGATGCAAAAATCAAAGTGAAAGGCTTTATATATATTTTGGAATGCATGCTCTGAAATCTAAACATGTTCATGCCCACACATGGTGTAGGAAAAATATCAAAGTTGTAATCATGCCTATTGTTAACTCAATGGTAACTCAATGTTAAAAAGAGCAAAGAACTTCGTTGGATTCAAACCAAAAATGTTAGTTAAAATTAAATCCTAGGTACCATCCTACATGGCACACAATGTTAGTTATTAGCCCTAAAAAGGGGGCTTTAAGTCAATGATAAATTAATATAAAAAAATTTCTGAAATTTCCTAAAAGTTCTCCTTTCATTCCCCTCCATCATCTTCCCCCCATATTCCCCTCCATTCTCATCTCCCCCCTCCTTGCCATTATTCTTCCTCTCTAGTTACTATCTTTTTGTTGAAAAAACTCAAGAACAATTGTTCAAAAAAATTGCACAATCACAAATCCTCCATAAACTAATGTGGAGTTATTTGGGACAAACATCTCCAACCATGATGATGAGCAAAGCAAAAAATGTAAAGAACCAAATCTAAAAGCCCTCTTGTAGATTTTTTAAATAATTGATTTTCTTGAATTGCATATTTTTTGAACAATAACATGCCTTCAATAGAATTCCAAAACAACATGAAGTCTTTTATTAATTTCTTCAACAATAATAATATTGTGGTATATTTCTCCAACAACAAGTTTTCATCAAAGATCTTGAACAACAAATTTGTTGAAGAGTAAGTGTTTAGCAAACATGTGGAGGGGTGAAAGCACATTCAAGGGGGCCCAAGATTGTTGTCACACTATACTATTTTTTAAGGGTTCCATGTTTGAATTTCAACCATGTCATTATTATGAAGGATTTTCACAATGTTTTTGCATATTATAGTAGGTCAAGATTCAAAGAAGTCAAATTCAATAAAACTTACATTTTTTTCACATGATGTGATGTTAAAACATATTTGTGCAAAAACATTTGTCACAATGTATTAAAAAATAGAAATATTTTCAAGAAATGACTGAATTAATTTTTATGAAATTTGTAGTATTTATTAAACATTGTGATTTTGTATGATCAGAGTAAGTTTGTGGGCCATGTGAAAAGCTTGATAATTATCATATCACAAATGAATGTTTTTAAAGGTGATAACCATAAATGTGTGGTAAATTCAAATTTTGACAAACAACCACTTTGAAATCGAAAAGGACGAAATGTGAGGTGAGCCAAATTTTTTTAATTCCATTTTACACTTTTTTTGGTTGATTTATTCAAACCAAAACCTAATGAAATCTGAAAAAAGAAATGGGCTTTATTATACTACATATACCATAAATATATCCATTATTCATTCAATTTAATTTTTTAATTTTTTTCAAATAATAATAGATAACTTTGTGAAAATCAAAATATAAAGTTATTTTAAGGTTTGAATTTTAAAATTTTTCAATTTCAAATCTCTTACATTGTGAATGTTTTTGGAATGTGGGTAATACATTAATATAATATCAAATTTTTTACCGTTAGTTTATTTTTAATTTAAGAGAGTCTTTAACTAAATACCTTGCATTATTGCCCTTATTGGAAACAACTATTGTTCAATTTTTCAAAAAAACATACCTTTATCAAAAACCAAAACCTATATACATCATATGAATTCATCGACATTCATATTAATCATGTAGTACCTTCACACAATTACCATGATTTTCACATGGCAATGCATAAATATATGTACAAAATTTGACAATTTTCATAGAAATTTGACATGGTTTTTGGTTCCTTGTATTGTGATTGTACTTTAACATTGGTGGTGATCACATGGATGTTTTGTTAGATAGATATTTATTCATTAAGGAAGGTAATTAACTTGTTTGTTGTGTTTCTTTGTCATATTGAAATTTCCCAAACCATGGCACCTCCTTGTTGCGTTATTGGTATTGATGGAAAACCATCAATGAGTAGGGATTTGGTAGTGTTTTGACATATTTTGCAAGAAATATTGAATATTGAACAATTTTGTTGAAGAAAACTCAACAAAATTTAAAGGAAATTTTTAAAGGGAAATTGGGGCAAGCTATTTATATTGTTGGAATTTCTTAAAAAGCAATTTCATAATTTTAGACCTAAGGCATAAGAGATATCAAATTTTGAGTAATCTAGAAATTGGTTTAAATTTTAAAATAGTTTTCTCACAATTGAACATTGTTGCTAAGGTCATATTCACACTTGGACCAATGGCACAAATCACATTATTATCATTATTATCACAAGTTTCAAAGCAAATTCTTTTGAATTTGACCTTTTGTATAATGGCCAAATGAATGAATGGTAAATTGGTAATCAAAGTAATTTTCTTTGATAATGAAACTCATAACATGTGGGTATTTTTTTGTTTGAAAATTTTAACATTGACACCTTATGTTGTCCAAAAAAATAACTAATTATGAGAAAAATAAGTTATGATTAGTTATGAAAAGAAATATAATAATTAGCAAATTGACAATCGTCTTTTGAAATCGACAAATTGTATTTATCCATTTCAAAATGGCATGTGAAATTTGTAAAACTCCAGCCATCATACTTGCATATTCATTTGATGCTTCAAGATTTTATAAACATATACATGAAAACCAAGCCATTTACCTTGAATTTTTTTAAGATAATCATTTTTTTGTGATCTTTTTTTCATTTTATATTGGTTGGTTTCAATGTTGAATAATGATTGTGTTCAAATTTCATTCAACTTGATCTTATTGTACCCACAACTAAAAATTGGCATATCTTTGTTTAATTAATTTTTCTTTTTGAACAAAAAGGTTCAACAACCTTATTTTAATAATAATTAGTAAGTACACTAAGTCTTTTATTCATTAATCATATTATTGAAATATTTCAATGGTTTGGATTGTCATTTATACATGGAAGGTCTTGATGTTAGAAATTGATTTGTATTCAATAAGGAACTAATCAATAGTTCAACAATATATATACAATGGTGTTCCATATATGAGAAGACACATGTGTGCTAAATTGATCACACATTAAAGGATCACAACTTAACTAACGTTAATCACATAATAGAGGATCACTACATATTTAACATCTATAATATAAGGTATATTGGATGAACTAGTAAGGAATGAGAACACATAATTTAACATTCCCTGTTCCTCTCAACCTCATTATACATCATGTCACAAGTGCATTTTCTTCCAATAGAAATGGCAAACAATCTTTTCAACCAAGTTAAATCTATGAGCACAGTATGAATGTTTATTCATTTAATCCTAATTTTTTATGTATGACAACAAATAAGAATTTCTTAATGAAATCTACTAAAAAATACAATTTGTTGTATGCAAGTTGAATATTGTTAATGGTCATATGGTTACTTGCCTTTGCAAAACGAAGACATTGTTAAAAATAATCTACTTGTCAAGAAAGAAGCAAAGTTGTATATTGTTCATAAAGGGTATAGACTAGGGATTTATGTTACATGGAAGGAGTGCAAACTATAGGTAAAAGGATTTAGCAGAGTAGAACACAAGAGCTTTTTAAGTCATGGAAAAAGGCAAAGTTGTTTTTAAGAGCATTTTAGTGTTTTCGACAAGGGTTTTATACCTAATTTTTTTTATTGGTTGCATACCTAGAATGAACTATTGGTTTAGTGAAAAGTCATGTTTGTTATATTGAAGTACACACAGAGTTAGGTGAAAACACACTATAATGACCCCCTTTCAGATGTCTCATTGTACTTCTTTCTAGGGGTGTGCATGTTTGAATGTATCCCACCTCAAACTTTTGAAAAAACTTCATAATATATTTGTATATTATGTTAGAATGTAACCTAGGCAAGATATTTTATTAAAAACTATTTCATTTCATTTTATAAAGTGGGAGATTGGAGTATATATGTGGAAACATATGTAATATATCTATGTACTTAAAAACACAAATATAGTATTAAAAGAATTTAAATGACTTTTGATCTTTATGAAAGTTGAAGGTATATTAAACCATGTCATTTCACATAGTTTAAACCATGTTTCAATACCATGTGATTAATTTGAATTTTTTCATTTCAAAAAATGAGTTTTTTAACAAACATGCAGTAAATGTGTGGTAAATTGAAAATTTGAAAAGTAATCACATTCACATGGAAGATGACAAGTATAGCTAGATGGGCCACTTTTTTAATTTCATTAAAATTAATTATTTTAATGACTCATGAAACCTTAAAGTTAGTGTAATCAAAATGAGACAATGGCCCTATTATACCAATGTATACTATTAATATATTCATGGATCTTTCAATATAAATAATGAAAATTATTTTTTAAAAATAATAGTATTACATAACATTAATTTTGTAAAAATAATAATTTTAAGGCCCAAAAACCAAATTTGATACCCAAAATTAATTGTACCATGCTTTTGGAACAATTATACTATATGTACTATAATACGAAACCCAAAAGTGTGTTTTCATCTAGTCAACTTCTACTTCTCTCAATAAAAAAATTTCTTGAATAAAGTGCATTTTTATATTTATATGTTTGGTTTTCTCATGCATTATAAGATTGTCAATAGATTGTCAATTAACTTAATACATTATTGATTATCATTATATAAAGGTGTAAACTTGTATTGGTTAATATTTAATTTTACAAATAACTTTTGGTAGTGAAGAATGCTAGTTGGAGAAACTAAAAATACTTTATATTATGCTTATGTCGTTGAAAGAGATTTTACATCTTGTAGCTTACTTAACCAGTGCACCATAAAATTTCCTAATTTGTGTAACATTATTGAGGTTGAATGTTTTGAATCTAAATCATATCCCCAATCTCCATATGTAAACACAAAGTAAAATTCATCTCCCTTACATGCAAGATGTAGTCCAAAGTCAAACATGTTTATCAAGTATTTTAGAATTTGTTTGACAACGTGCAAATGGCTTCTTTTGGTTCATTCATATGTTTTGATCTTACACAACTCACTGCAAAAGTAGATGTCTAGCCATGTATTGGTCATGTAGATTAAATTGCTTAGTAGTGATTTATACAATTCCAAATTTACTCTTCAAGTGCCCATTTTCTTTTACAATTGCACACCAAGATCCATCAATATTTTTTCCAACATATAATTATTCATTACATACCTGTTGAGTATTTTTTTGATGTAAGCTCATTGATGTAGCTATATTCTTGATGGAAAGTATTCAAACTCCACACTAAAGGAAAGTCTTGTTAACCCAAGGTTAGTCATTTCAAAATTTTCTATAAGCGCCTTTTGCATTCATTTGATCTCCTTTCCATCATCTATAGTTAACAACAAGTCATCCACATACAACAATATAATGATTATTTTCATGTACTTCTTTTTATAATACATGTTGGGATTTACACTACTTATAATCAGGCCTTGTTCCAAAAACCTATAATTTATTTTCAAATGCCATGTTTTAGGTGCCTACTTTAAATCATAGAAGGTTCAATTTAATTTGCATACTTTGGTAGGGTCTTTCGTTCCTTCAAATCCTTTAGGGATCTCCATGTACATTTTTTCATTTAATTGTCCATTTAAAAACATGGTTTTTACATCCATTTGTCTCACTTTCCACTTCCTTTTTGTAGCTATGGACATAATTGATCTTATGTTCAACCATCTCACTACAGGAGCAAATGCATCAAAGTAATATATGTCTAGTATATGTTGGAATCCTCTAGCTACAATTTTAGCTTTCAATTTTTGTATCGCCCTTGAATGCCTTTTAAAAATCTTATAAATCCATCTAGTAGTGATCGAAATTTTGTTTGTGGTTTATCAATTATCTCCTGGGTGAAAGCACATTAAAGTGGAATACATAATCTTGTGACAACTTGTTGGATTATCAATCATGGGCCATGGAACAAAATATAAATGAATAATATGTCCAATATGTGACAAAAGAGAAAAAGATGTGAATTGATCATAATGTATGAATTTCATGAATAAATTTTGACTTACCATAACATATTGGACTTTTGAAGTGCCAAAAATGTAACATCACAATCCATATCATATGATTATGGACTCGTTATATTTATTAAAATGTTTAGTTGAGTGATTTTTTTTTACATAGAAAGTAATGTGATGCCATTGATACAAAGGAAGACAATTTTGAAAGATTTTGAAAACCATAAATTGAGACATACAATGAAATATAATTTTAATAAAAAAGTATTTTATTCATTTGAATTGATAATTCAACTTCTCATTTTTAAAATATAAATTTTTGATACAATTATTTACAATTGATAAAGTTTTTTTTTTTTTTAAATGGCTTAACCTTGCCATATGACTTGTGCAATATAATTTAGGGTTATAATGTAAAATGAAATTTTATTGTAACATTAGTATGGACTCCACATATGCTAGAAAGTACTCCACCTTAACGTGCTTTCACCCTCCCATGTAAAGTTTTTTTTTCACGGAGTCAATCTCTTAGTGCATTGCCTCCATCCACCTCTTATTTGTTGTTGTTTTACAATATGAAATTGGCTCCTTTATAGTTTCGGTGGCAAGTGTCTAATAGAAGTCTCATAGTTTTATGGATGGAGATGTGGTCCTTGTTGGATATCATATCTCTATCGGGATTGGTCCTTCCTTGGTTGAAATTGATTTTCAAGAACTTGGGGTATTCATTAACAACTTTTGATCTATTAGGGTTGCTTTGTATCAAAGGTTCTATTGGTATTGCATTTATGTTATGGTCATGAGCTCTTGATTCTCTAAAATTGACATCTTATGGGTTCTTTGTTTCGGGATTAGATTTTGTTAATGGGTCATGACTAAAGTCATCGTCATAGTTAAGATTGTGGTTTAAAATTGGAAGGATATCCTCTTGGATAGGAGGTGATGATATTTCTATTTTTGATTTATCAAAAGTAACATCCCTACTAAGGACTATTTTTTTTTTCACCGAATCATATAAACTATAAACTTTGCTATGTTCATCATAGCCTAGAAATAGACATCTTGTTTTGTTCTCAAGTTTTTTTATTTGTTCTTTTGGGATATGTAAATATGGAACACAACCAAAGATTTTAAGATGATGAACATGAAGCTTTTTACATGTGTATTTTTCTTTTACAATAACACCTAGGTTAGCTTTTGTAGAGCTACGATTGACCAGGAAGTTCGCAATTGAAATGGTTTTGGTCCACAAAAAACTAAGAAGTGAAATGTCAATTGCTAACAAACGCACATGTTCCACCACTGTTTGATTTTTTCATTTCGCCACGCATTTTGTTCACTACTAGGAAAGTGTGGTGTAGTTCACTAAGCTATTTCACTGTGCAACGATAAAAGTGAATTAAGTTCACTGTAATTTCACTACCCTTACCTCCATTGGTGAAAATGGTTCACTATACGGTGTAAATGTTTACTAAGAGTGAAGTTTGTTTACTAGGTTTGTTTTTTTAACATGATTATTAAAATAATTGAATGAATTC
>Ga0209208_10008575_pt1 | contig 13602 bp, 8 predicted proteins | sample S1TSphfallax_3_FD_187694 | JGI IMG/M metagenome (GOLD analysis project Ga0209208, IMG submission 187694) | Host-associated microbial communities from peat moss isolated from Minnesota, USA - S1T2_Fd - Sphagnum fallax MG (SPAdes) (version 2) | ecosystem: Host-associated > Plants > Peat moss >...
AGGGACAGACCTGCACCTCAAGAACGCTCACCCACCAAGGTGTTACTGGGTGTTAAGGCTGGCCATTGATATTTCTCATTATACCCGGCGGGTACTTCTCTTTTTTGTATGGAAAAGTTATTCACAAATATATAAGGTGCCCCCAAATACACTAGGAAATTCCTTTAGGCAAAATTCTCCCAGATCCTTGAGGTGTAGGCTAATATGAGAGGCAAAGAAAAAAAAATACTAGGGAAGGAAGCAAGTAGCACCTAATTCTAGTTGTAAAAACAACTTATTAGTAGGAGGTGGGGATTTGTTGTGGGAGCTTTAATGAGGGACTTAAACTACCACTTTTTTAGTAGAGAGATCCTCAACCCATGGTCCCACCATAGGATAAGGATTACTCAACCATAAGTCTACTATGACTTATTTAACATGAAGTACATTATTATATATGTTTTCCAACTTTTGGTGTTTTAATGTAAAAATCAGATGCCAGTTCCAACTTCCTAGGTTGCTAGTCTTTCTAGAAGGTACATAAATGAGCTAAATTATTTGAAGCCTGTGCAAACCTTCACATTTCATAGCATGTTTCTAGTTGTATTATTTTCAAACCACGAGCCAAAATTGATGATTGGGATTTGTGGTCACCTTGCATTTAGTTGTGTGTTCAATCTCCCTTCAAATTATTCTTTAGAGAACCTTAACAGCACATAGAAGGCATGTTGGTGGCAGCTAGCCAAGTACCATGCCATTGTCTAGTAGATAGTGTTTGTAGCACAGAATGCATCCTCATCAGGCAACCCAGTTCAGCATAAAATTTATTGGACCTCGAAAATTTCCCTTCAACCTTGTCAATGACTCTCAACATACCGGAGTTGAAATTGGGTTTTGCACACTTTTCTCCAAAGGAGATCAATAACCACCATGGCTTCAAAAGATGCAATGCAAACAAGGGTGACATCCCAAGCACAAAAAGAAAGAATTTTAACCACTTGAGGAAGAACAACATTTGTACAAGAGTTGTTTTAAGTGTCTAAAATGGCCTTATCATTGTGAATGAGGAACATTCATGGGCATTTTAGGTGTGTGAATGAGCATGTCAATGTGTGTCCATGTACAATGACCAACAAAAAGTTTAGAATCAAAGTGGGGAGTGGTTAAGCACAATGAATATAAATTTGGGGATGTTTACAATGTAATTATAAGTTTGAATGAAAGGAAAAGCAATCACTTGAACTCCACAAGTTCAAGCACCTCAAAAGATAATTCATTTGTGTGCCTCCATTGTTGGTTACTACTAAAGGACATGCCTACATGATTCAATAAAAAGGTGAAGAAAACATTGTCACCTCCAATGAAACATGAAGCTCAATAATTTGAAACATTGAAATCAAGGTGAAAGTGTGGGAGGGAAAAACGAAACAAAAAAATGAACAATGAAATGACTAGATCACTATTATGCAATGAAAAAACTATGATCATTAAAAGGGAGGGAATTAACAATAAGGGTTTTGTGCACAAGCAACAACAAACATGGTGTTCATGATTAAACCAAATGTCAAAATTTTCTCTGATTAACATTCAATTGTGGACTTCAACATGTTGTTGGAACTTGTTATTTATATTGAAGTTCAAGAATATTTGTTGTTGAAATGCATTGAAAAGCTTGGGAATCTCCAACAAAGGTTGCTTGTGGAAAGCAAGTTCATGCATTGTGGATTTAATGTCAAATTCATGTGTGCAAATTAAAGGTGAAAACACCTTGAAAAACCATGAGCAAATTCCTCACACCCCAAGTAACTCGCAAATTAAAATGCCGCATACACAATAGAAGTAAATAATTGCATCCACATCTAAGCACACTAGCAAAATAAACAATATGATTGCATAAACTTTCATGCAAAACATCAATTTTTATTTCAATACAAATTTCTACCATTCAAAGCTCATTAGTACTCAAATAAGTTTGATTCAAACTAGAATTCAACATTTTTCTTCTAAACAAAAAAATGACAAACAACCATGTCCATGAATAAAGAACCCCACTTGAATTTGGATTTGTAATGGTTGTTTCCATTGATCAACCACATTTGGGAAAAAAACAAGGTGGATGTGATGAACACAAAGGCAAAAGCATTGTTAGAAAGGGAAAAAAATGATTCTTAACACACGAACAAGAAAAAGGTAAAGGTGTTGTGACGCACCCCCAAGATCCTTAATGGATTCAACTATGAGTCCAAAGGTGAAAACAATGGAGGAAAAGAAGTTGGGGCACGCTCCTAGTTTGTAACATTTCGAAGGTAAAAAGGTGTGTTGGAGCTCCAGAATGGGGCCTAAGAAAATTGACAAGCAAGTCAATTACTCACACGGATCTGCACAAACCAAACAACAAATTGGTTAGTGCATAGTCGGAGCACTTTTGGTGCACGGACAAAACCACAAGCAAATATAAACTCACAAAACTCACCATGGCTCGAACTTAGGGGAAGCCACCACCTTCCCCCCTTATAGTATTATTTGTGCATGGCCACGAGGCCAACACCCAAATATCATTTTGTCATGGGACTCCCAACTAGGAGTCCTAAAATTTCCAAAATTGGGACTCTTGCAACTTTGGAAGCCCATAACTTTGTGTGAAGACCTCCAATTAAAGTGAGGTCTAAAGCAAATTTGTAGCCCTCCTCAAGAACTTTTCACAGGTATGTGGCATGTCACCAGCACGCAAAGAAATCAAGGTGATTCTTGAATTTTAATGGTCAGGAGTCAAAATTGGCAATTTGACTCCCAACCTATTTTTTGACTATAACTTGTGTTATAAGTACCCAAATGGGTCATGCAAGCCCATTTTATACATTTACGTTCCAAGATCTTTTCAATGATATTATGAAATTTTCAATCCAATGAATTTTTACCCCTGCGATTGTTCTTTGAAAATTTGGGAGTTCATCGAGACTCTAACTCCCAAAGTGGGAGCTCACTCATAAGTGTGGAGGTTCATTCCCTCACACTCTCCCACATTCCTAGGAACATGAAATGTGACTCCCATGCTTCACTGTTGGCCCACACCTTTGCAAGCCCTTGCCTTAGTCACAAACCCAAGGCTAGGGTTGCGACATGTTCAAAGGAAAAAAATAATTCACAACAAAAAAAATGAAACGAAGGTGATGTTTACAAAGGTGGAAGAGTTATTCACAAATTAAGGTTGAATTTTTAATGGGTGTGAATGAAACATTATTATAAAATGTGAATGCAATTTATTACTCTTTGTTCAATGAACTAATGAATTCATTTCAAATCCAGTCAAAACAGTTTGTGTACATTGATGCATTTTCTTTTTGTAAAAGCAAAATATCGTAGTTTTTTTTAAAACCAGATTTTTATTGACCAAATCAATAGTTCAAGGTTTGGTTACATTGTAGGTTGGAATGTGTATGGTGGCGAGTAATGAATATCTCTAGCTAGCATATTTGTTTATTTAATCTACCATCAATGAACCCCTAATCAATATTTTGATGTGCTTCCACATTAGCCATTGTTGGGGGTGTTCTTACTCAACCAACCCAAGTATATAGTAAAGGATTCCAAATAAACCATTCCTTAAAACAAATGTGGCACCTAGCCTTGGGAAAAATGGGGGCATTCAAAAATTGACCATTTACAAAAGGATGCATGAACCTTATCAATGGAATTATATTCAATCATAATTGTGTTCAAATGATGGATTAATGCATGATAAGCATTTTGGATTGAATAAATTGAACATAATATCATCTTTTAAATCATCAAATAAGTTCCAAAGGAACATTGGCATTTGTAAACTCTATATATCATAAGTAATTTTTATACTTGCGGTGCATGAAATATGTGTTTTCATATGGTTGAATCAAAAAAAAAAATCTCTTACATTTTGTAAATTCTTATTTGAATTTTTTATTAATACATTATATATTTTTTCAACATCTTTTGCAATATTTCACAAAATAAATTTATTTCATAAAAACAACCTATACTAAAAACACCTAATTGAAAATGCATTTATTGTGTTAAGATGTTTGGGGATGACAACCAAGATCTAGATATATAACATCACATATGCAAATTCATAACTTAATAAATAAACATACAAACGAAGGCTTAAGGATCAATAGCAAAAAAAATCATCATAATTCAAATGTATTGATTTGATCATGATTGTTCATATTACTTTTTGCAAAAATTGTATATATATACAACTTCATTTTTAAATAGTATTATGATGCTTTATGGAACATAATTCACATTTGATAATTGAAATCATCTATGAATGTACATTTTTCATTAATAATAGATGAAATTAATTCATTGTCCATTTTCATCCATCATTCTAACCAAATTAATACATAACCATCCATTTTTATTCAACCTCATGTTAATTTTGTCTTGCATGCTTATGAAAATTCAACCATCACCATACACATTTCATTTTATTGTGGAAAGTTGTGAAATTGATTATGAAAGTTATATTGAAATTTTCATGAACTAAATTTCCCATGTTAAGCTCAAATACAGTTGGGAAAAGAATATTTCACAAGGGAGTACATCTTGATCATGGCTAATAATTGTCAAGTATAAAAAGAAAAATAAAGTGCACAAAAAATCACATACATGGATTTAAAAAATTAAAACCAACCAAGTAATATGTTTTTACAATCTTAATAAAGATATGGTAATTTTAATGATTAGAAGATTACCCCAACTTGATGATAAAAATAAATAATTAAACAAGCAAAATGTAATAATTCAAATATTTTGGGGTTATGTATCATTACCACAATCTTGTAATGCCATTAGCCAAAGTTATACATTGTTAAGGAAAACACCAACGGGTATCAATTCATTAGATGGAACAAAAATGGATTTGTACTTGAATGGCTTATGCAATCTAGAATGCCAAAGGTTAGTTGCAAAATGAAAGCCATAATTAAGGAAGAAAACCAAGTAATGGGGTTCACATAACTTAATTATAACTTATGCAATCATCAATCAAAGTAAGTCACATTCACAACTAAAAAATGTAAATATGCGATGCCTTTTTATTAGTAATAGTAGGTCTTCCACAACATTCATTCAAGAATAAGGCAAATGCCACATAAAAGCTAACAAATTAATCATTATGTCATTTGATTGTTGAATTTTTCAATCAAAAACTTTATAAAACACCTAAGTATAAATCATTTTGAACACATATAAAGATAGTTTAACCCCCCCAAAAAAAGGTATTTCAAAATGTGGATAAACTTTTTAAAATTTTCCAAATGCAAACATATTAGTGGATTGTCAATAATTATATTGAGCTCAATACAACTAACAAAATATTCACATTCGTGTTACTTGTGTATGCCATGATTTGTTGCACAAAATTACATACACAAAACAATGGTTTCATGTGTGGAAGGAAAACATGTTGTCTTGGACAAACATAAAATACATTAAAAATACCATGCAAAATTATAGATAAATAATTAGGCTTATAGAATTTTGATTTATTTTTTAAGAACATTTTTCATTGAAAACAAATTTTCCTTCAACTTGTGAAAGTTATGTCATATTTTCCACCCAAAATTTGCAAAAATTTAAAATGGACAATATGTTGTAACTATTTTAAATAATTAACACATGGGTCCTCCTCTAGATGATAAGGAAATATTCCTTGTTTTTTTATAATAACATAATTGCACCCCTATATGAGTAACATGGTTACCATTCTCCACAAAATATATTCATTATTCAACTACTGTCGCAACCCTAGCCTTGAGCTTGCGATCAAGGCAAAAGAGGTTACAAGGTTACGAGCCAAGAGGAAGCCCGGGAATCACATCACATACTTCCGGGAGTGTAGGAAAGTGTGAGGGAGTGAACCCTCACACTCCCAAGGCAACTCCCACTTTGGGAAATGGGAGAGATGGAGTCCCAGTGGACTCTCGAAACTTCAATGAGCAATTTCAGGGGTCAAAACTCAATAGCTTGTGTCATTGGAAAGCTCTTGGAACATATATGTTTAAAATGGGCTTGCATTGCTCATTTGGACATTTGAAACACAAGTTATGGCCAAAAGAAGGGCCATGAGTCAAACTGGCAGTTTGATTCCTGACCAGAAAAAGTCGAGAATCGACCCGATTTATTTGTTTGCAGACAACATGCGACATACCGTTAGAAAGCTCTCGACGAGAGCTACAACTTTGCTCAACATTGCACCTCAATCCGAGGTCCTCTCGCAAAGTTATGGGGCTCCAAAGTTGCGGGAATCCGAGTTGGAGTGATTTCGAGACTCCCACTTGGGAATCCCAGGAAAGAAAAGCTATTTGGATGTGCGCCTCGTGGAGAGGTGCAAAATATACTATAAGGGGGAAGGTGGTGGCTTCCCCAAAATCCGGGCCGTGGTGAGTTTTGTGTGTCCGTGTTGCCCGTGACTCATCCTGGCACCAAAGGTGCTCCAACTATGTACTAACCACCTTGTGTGGGTTGTGTGCAAGCCCGTGTGAATGAGTGAAGCTTGTCAACTCTTCCTAGTCCCATCCCAGAGCTTCAACATGCCCCTCTACCCCTCAAAGTGTAGTGAGTTAGAGAACATGCCCTGATTCCTGCCCCTTCCGTTATCTTGTACTTGGATTCATTTTTGAGTTTCGCAAGGAGTTGGGAGTGCATCACTACTACCACTACCCAAGCTCACACAAATACACACATTATATATATATATATCCACCAAATGCATGCACACCTCATTTTTCCAAAACTTCAAAGTGCATACACTACTAAGAAATGCGTCTTAATTCATTCTAGGTTTCATTAGATTTTGAATGAATTTGAACATTTTTATCTAGTGAAATTGTTTAAACCCCTTAGTGAACGAGGACAAGTTGCTACGGACAATGATTTGTTTCACTAGTACCTAATGAAACAAGGTTACTCTCAAGTGAAATATAAATTTACCAAACCATTCATTTGTTGATTAATTAACTAACTAATATGGAAATCAATTAAATTTTAATTATTTAATATATAATATTATTTGATAATTTTATGATTTTTAAAGCTTGTTATTTATTGACACATGTCACTACTTACACTAAGTGAAAAACCTAGCCTAGGTAGGTAGGTAGGCCATGTAATCAACTCAAACACCTTTTCTAGAAATTCGATACAAGACTATTCGGTCAACATACCAATGAAGTTTGATCTCTTGACCTTTGGAATGGAGGCAAACACCCCTACCATCAAGCCACCCCATTTGTTGTAATAATATGTTATATTACATTATATTTATCAAGTACTTCATTTTAAACATTACAAAAACATAAACTTTAAAAATTTCATATCTCATTGAAATTTTGTTCAAATGAAATGATTCGAGTTTTTTTTTAAAAATTCAATAATGTACACAATTATATTTATTTCTTGTTGAAAGTTTAAAATCATTTGAACAAAAAAAAAGTTGAATATCATTATTCAATAACATTTCAATGACCATTCTTTTGAAAAAAAAAAGGTTTGATAAATGGATTTCTTTTTGTTAATATAATAATACTACCTATGTTAAGCTGCTTTCAATTATTATATGACTATTTTTTATTAATTTAAATTATTTCACCCTACATTATTTATAGTTATTTATGGTTATTCTTAATTTTTTTAGTTGTTTTTGGCTATTGTAAATTATTCTAATTTAAACGACTTGCAGCTATTATAAATTACTTTTGGTTATTAAAAGTTATTTCACCTTGTGTTATCATTGGCAATTATAGGTTATTAAAGGTTATTTCACCTTAAATTACTTTTGTCTATTATAAATTATTTCACCTTAGATTATTTCTGGCAATCATAAGCAATTCTAATATATGGCTATTGGTTATTCTTTCATTTGTGTTATTTGGTTGTTAATGGCTATTGGTACTTATTCTATTTGTGGGTATTAATGTTTTTTAATGGTTATTTTATTAATAGTTATTAGTGGTTATTCTATTGGTGGTTATTTGTGGTTATTTTATTGGTGACTATTTTATTAATGGCCATTGGTGGTTATTCCATTGTAAACCATTGGCAACTATTCTATTAATGGCTATCAGTGGTTATTCCATTGTAAGCCATTGACGGCTATTCTATTAATGGTTATTGATGGTTATTCCATTGTAAGCCATTGGCGGCTATTCTATTAATGGTTATTGATGGTTATTCCATTGTAAGCCATTGGCGGCTATTCTATTAATGGTTATTGATGGTTATTCCATTGTAAGCCATTGGCGGCTATTCTATTAATGGCTATTGATGGTTATTTCGTTGTAAGTCATTGACGGTTATTTTATTAATAGTTATTGATGGTTATTCCGTTGTAAGCCATTAGTGGCTATTCTATTAATGGCTATTGATGGTTATTCCGTTATAAGCCATTAGTAGCTATTTTATTAATGGTTATTGATGGTTATTTCATTGTAAGTCATTGATGACTATTTTATTAATGGCTATTGGTGATTATTCCATTGTAAGCCATTGGCAACTATTCCATTAATGGTTATTGGTGGTTATTCCGTTATAAGCCATTGGTGGTTATTCATGGCTATTTCATTAATGGTTATTGTTTTATAAGTTATTGTTGGTTATTATATGTTATATTATAACTATTGGTGATTATCGTATTATAAATTATTGTTTAATATTCTATGTTATAATATCATAGGCTATTGGTAGTTCTTATATTGTAGGGTATTTTAAATTATTTTTCATAGTTTGTTATTTTATATTCTAAGTTATTTTTACTTTAGGTCATTATATTTTGTTTTAAATTATTTTAAGTTATTATACTTAGGATAAAATAATTTATAATAACATAAAATATATGTTAGAATAACTAAAGTAGTTTAAAATAATATAAGGTATATCATAAAATAGCATAGATAAAATATTTTTTAAAACATATAAATAAACCTATTTATTATAGTAAATTGTAATAGTGAATTATGTTAATCAGTAATGAAACATGATGTCTACATAATGATATTATAATAGAATAACTTTCACTAGGGAGAAATCAGTAAAATGTAATGAAGGTTATTTCATTTTTAAGGTCCCATAGTGATTTATGTCGCAACCCCACTTTGGCCAAGTGTGGGGGTGAAGCCCAACACTCCCAAAGTTGGGGACTTGGAGTCCTCCGAGACTCCCGAATGTTTAGGGTTCGACAGCAAGGCCCAAAACACCTCGCATTGAGGTGTTCTTGGTGTCATTGAAAAGGTCTTGAAGCGTAGATATCGAAAATGGCCTCGCATTGGCCATTTGGACATCTGTAACCCAAGTTATGGGCAAAAGAAGGGTCAGGAGTCAAACTTACAATTTGACTCCCGACCATTAAAAGTCAATAATCGACCTCTTCCCGACCTTCGAATTGAGAGTGCGATACGTCGTTGGAAAGATCTCGACGAGGGCTACAAGTTTGGTTTAGACCTCGTTGCAATCAGACTTTGCAGTCGGGAGTTATGAGCTCCCAAAGTCCCGAGACTCCAACCGGGACAATTTCGAGACAATTTCGGGACTCCAACTTGAGAGTCATGGGAAAAAGAGCCATTTGGATGTAGCCTCAGCGGAGCGTTGCAAAGAATACTATATGGGGGAAGGTGGTGGCTTCCCTCGAGTCCGGGCCGTGGTGAGTCTTGTGGTCCAAAGTGCCCATGGCTTGTCCCAACACCCAAAGGTGTTTCAGAATGTGAACTAACCACTTTGTGGTTTGTTTTGGATGCAGATTCAAGCTTGACCTACTAGTCCCTCTTCCTAGTCTAATCCCGGGACTTTTAGCACACCCCTCTACCCCTTTATAGTGCTGAAAGTCGGGAGTGCCTTCCGAGTCCCAACTTTCCGCAACTACACTTTGGTGAACCTTCAAGTGGGTTCACCCCGGGACTTGGGAGTGCGTCATTTAAGTTAGTAAATTACACCCCACTTTGGTAGTAATGATAGCACACATATTATGGTAGAGAAATTAAAAATTTGTCATGAAAAATAAACTATAAGGGAAGTTTTCTTTTAAATTAAAAAAATCCTTGAAAAATATGTTTAGAAGTTTTCAAAAGACGTAGAATTACTAAAAGCTTCTAGAAAAAAAAATTAAAAATTTGATAGAAGTGTATAGAGGGTTATCTAATATAAACTTATAAAGTATTTAGTTTACCAAAAAATTTAGAAGGTCAATAATGTTTTACGAGGTTCCATTAAATAATATTTTAAAAGTTCAAAAGGCGCTACCCCTAAATCTAACACAAGTCGTGACCTTTGTACTTATAATAAATTTCATGCCTAGTTTGCATCATGTTTTTTTAAAGCAATAAAATCACTTATTTTTGTTCATTGTCAAAAAAAATTGTTTATTGAGTCCTTAAAAAATAAATTAAAGTCTTTAAATTGTCTTGTTTTCAATAGTTTGTCGAGATTTCCTTATTGCTTTGTTATTCATATTGGTGAATCACAATGGAAAAATTCATTGTCATGATTGCTACAAGATTGCATAATCTTCAACAATAACTTCAAGAGTTTCATGAAATAAACATCCAATTTTAAGTAGAATGACTTCAAGTTTTAACTCTAGTTGTACATGACTTACAACACCAAATCAAAGAGCTTCATGAAGCCAATGGCAACTATCATAAGATAGTTAACACCATTCCACTTCCACAAGGAACTTAAAATCAATATGTCCAAGAAGTTTAATGAAACAAGATCAAAATTTCAAAGTTTCAAAGTTTTCTTCAACAAGTTCGTCTTTTCATTTGTTTACAACCTTATTGATACCCTAATAACACTTCCCAAGTCAAATTACATGGGACTATAATGAAAAAGGAGGGGAGGATGAAAACCTAAGGCAATGAAACAATGTCATCAATTGCCAAAAGTTGTACACAACAAATCTTTGGCAATCAACTAATGGTTATGGGTGGTGTTGTGCATTTCTTTTTTTGTTTGTGATTTGTTTGTCATAGGTTATGAACAACGGTTTGTTTTGTTACAAAAGTGCTCGATGCAAATGTTATTTATTTTGTCATTCTTCAATATTGGAGGTGCAATGGAATTTCTAAGTTGACTTTGGCATACATTATTAATGGATGCCAAGAACTCTTTTTGATATAAGTTGTCTTTGCCTTGGAAAAGGGAAGGACTTTTGCATTTTGATTTTGGTTGTGATGTTTTTAGACCTTGGTAGATTTGCATTATGTTTGGGAGGAATACCCAGTGTCAAAGGCCTATTATTTTAACATGAGGCACACATTTCTTCCACTATGTATGCACTTTAATAGAATGAAAATAAATAATTTTTAGGGGTCGCAAGTAAAGGGTATGATGAGAGGCTCTAGGGATTTTCGAGTGGTCTTCATGGCAAATCTAGTGTAATATGGTTGGGAATTTCTGTTATTGGTTGAAATTCTTTTGGGTTTTATTGTTGGGAGATAAAACCCACTTGGGTGGGACTTCCAAAATGGTGGTATGTTGCCAAAAGTTGGTATTGTTTATGGGGTGAATATGTTGGAAGATGTCCTAGAGTTATGCATCAATTGTTATGCATCAATTTGTCAACCTTTCTAAGTTCATTAGTTTTGAAATCTATTCCAAGTGATCTAAAGTTTTAAGCCTTGTGTTGCTTATTGATGTGGGGATTATTATGAATAGGGCATTTGGAATTGTGTCAATTTGGTTACCATTGGATGTAAATGGGATAACATGAGACACACATGCTTACTTTTTGACTAATTTTGTGATTGCATTTTGGGAAATAATATTAAAATCTTTTTGAAATCTTTTTGAAAAAGTCTTTGAAAAATTCCTTAAATTTAAAATATATATATACATACTATTTTATTAAGATTCATGTAAAAAATTTGGCAAAAAAAGTCATTTTCAGAAAAATGAAATTCATTTACAAATCTTTTCACTTCTTAAAAACAAACATTACAATGTTTAATGAGTTATTTGTTTATTTTTTATTCATTGGATTGATTTCAAATTTATTCACATGTTCCCATGTTATATTAAAAATACAACTATATACACAAATATTACAATTTCAACATCAAAATAAATTATGACTTTAAAACATGAAAAATCCAAACAAGTGTTACACTTGTTATGGTACTTGTTATTATGGCTACACCGCATTGTGTTATGTTTTGTAATCCATGTTTGTTAGAGATTAGGTTTCATTACTACAAAATGTGGGTGCATTTCACTAGTCCCCATTCACTAAACCAGTGAATTCACTCAAAATCTAATGAAATCATTTGGCGTACATGGACACCTTTTGTTGTGGTGTTTGGGTTGCCACCTTTGGATATGCCATAGAAGGACCAATGGAGTTCACGGGTGTGAAGTCAGCATGATCTAATCCTTGGAGACTCGTAGGTTAATTATAATTAAAGATTGGATAGGAAATTCTATGATGCAAAATGTGCATTTCCTTGTAGCATGTAATTGTTTGCCTCATGATTCATCCAGTCGAAGGTGTGTGTGTGTGTTGCATCCTTGTTTTTTCGTTATAGGACATTATTTTCATGAATTGCCTTGTCATGGTTCACACCATTGTTTGAACCTTTTTTGCCTTTATGGTATGATTTTGATGCCTTCATTATAAAATTGAATACAACATTTGGTGAAGTTGATTGAAAAGAAGTTGCAAACACACAAATTTGAAACCTACAACAAGGATCTCATCCTTAAAGATTGATATTAAAAAATCTTGACGTATTAGAATGCAATGTTAATTGGAATGAAAAAGTTACGTTGATTAATTCCATTAAGGTTTATGAGATCACATGAAAAATTTGATGTTCATAATGCCAAAGGTGAACACCTCAAGTGAATTCATTGCTCAAGCCATCACATGCAATAATCAGTTATTTGAAAGGTGACAAGAAAAGTGATTGAGATATTACACATGGCCATTAACAAATACATTTACAAACACACTTCCTACAACCCATGGTTAGGTGTTTAAGTGATGATCTTATGCAAGTTGATGTTACATGCTTCAAGCCTCTCACATTAAAAGAAAAACAACGTCAATGACAACTAAGGCTTTTACTTATATTGTGCATAATCTAAACATGTTGCACAAAAATGTCCAAACAAGAAAGCATACAAGATTTGAAACATAGTTAATGGAAAATACAAACAAAAAATGAGTTTGTCCATTCTCAATAAGGGCTTGTGACTAGATAATAACATTTCACATGAAACAAGAGGTTTATTTCTACCTCCAAACCTTGTGCCTTGTTTCATAATATGTATGTTTTATAGACATACATATTGTTAAACACATCATACATATAATAACATTAATAGATAGTGGTGCAGTGGCATGCTTTGTTGTTGAAGACTTTGGCAAACAATAATACTTTAAGCCATTATGAAAAAAAAATCTAGCACCATGTGAAGTAATTGATGGACATACCCTTGTTTCGAAAGTTGTGACCCATGAGACTCAAACTTTAAAAATACATGTGAACAATTTTTTTTCCAACCTCATGTTCAATATCATCAAATCACCCTCAAATCCAATAATCTTAAGACTTTCATGGCTCAAAATCCATAACCAAAATATTGATT
>Ga0209208_10008577_pt1 | contig 13600 bp, 18 predicted proteins | sample S1TSphfallax_3_FD_187694 | JGI IMG/M metagenome (GOLD analysis project Ga0209208, IMG submission 187694) | Host-associated microbial communities from peat moss isolated from Minnesota, USA - S1T2_Fd - Sphagnum fallax MG (SPAdes) (version 2) | ecosystem: Host-associated > Plants > Peat moss >...
AAAAACATGGAAAAAAAAAAAAGAATGTCGAAATTTGAGTTTATAAAATAATATGAAATAAGCATGTGATGTGAAAATTTTAACACATTATGCAAAAAATTGTGAATTGATCTAAAATGATTTGCACTTCAAGCTCTCAATGCTTTCAAACCACAAACTTGATCCTCCCATGACCAAATTTGGTTCTTTAAATCTTGATAAGTGAATATTTCCACTATGCTCCTTGGCAATTACGGTGCATACAAAATTCTTTTGCACTCACTTGGTTATGTTTAGATATTTTTGTATTAGATGGCCTCCCCCCCCCCACAAATTACCCCCCTTAACTAGCCTTACGCCCTTTAATTTGCATCCAATAATACATTGTTCACATTCACATATTGTCAAAAAATCATGTTCAATAAACACAATTTTGGTCACTATTAGGAGTGTATGATCATCATCCAAAGATTAAAAATTCTTGTGTTCCCATCATGTTCTCATCTGTTCCCAATGAGGTTCCTCAAGTTTCCAATAGCTTCCTCCTCATGATGATGATGATGTTCCTCAAGTTCTCAATGTGTGTTCCCATGGGTGTGTGTTCCCAATAGCACCTCACTTTATCATCCCATATACTTTGCCCTGAAGTAATATAATGAATGACAATTGAAGAGAGGTAGCACACTTTTTGGATGTGGGTGGGTTGTTTCTGGTTGGTTTTCCATCTGGAAATGCTGGGTTTGGGCAATGTTTTGATTGCCCGGCTGGATGAAATTCTCCAAATGCACTAGAGAAGATGCCCCTCTCCGGCCCAATTCTGTTGGAGCCCAAAATGAGGTTTGCACTTGGGGCAATCGGTCAAAAATGGCCCCTTTCCCCAGTGTCCTAGCTAGGGTTCGCATGCAGAATCGGTAGCAAGTAGCAATTCCACCTCTGAATAAGCACCGGAGGTGGGCAGCCTCGTACACATTCCCTGCTTGCTATATTACATGCAAGAGGGGCGCCTTTCCTGGTGGAAAAGATTTCGAGAGGGGCTATTCTGCGCTTACAATTAGGGAAAATTCTGCACCTTCCTCAACACACAGCAGAATTCTGCAAAATAATTAAGCCTCAAAACAAGCAGAATAAACCCCTTCCGAGTCTTTTTGGAGTGTAGGGGGAATAGGTACCCGCCTGGTGGTGGTGGGGGCCATTCCAGAAAATAATGGGCCTAATATTATGAGATGGGTAGAAGACTTAACAAAAGTTGTAGAAAGAAAGAAATTCAGAAAGAAAGAAATTGGCATTGCCGGCGCCGGAGACAGACCGTGCGGCGAATGGCGGCAGCTCCGCTTGCGTCTTCGCTTCGTCTCCTCCTCCGACGAGAAGCGTCTCTCGCTCGCTTCCTCACTCGCGCGTCTCCATTTGCTGCAGCAGAATCAGTTGAAACCGCTGCGCGGTTTTGCCTTTCTATGGACATGATGAACGCCAGTCACCCAAAAGCTTTTCCCACAAGCTCTTTTGGTTTTTTTTGTTTTTTGTCAAAAGGATGTTTCTCGATGACGCAAAGAGGGTTTACTCCACGCACATCTCCCGCTTTCTGTTTTCTGGGTGAGCGTGTACATATGTAGACTATCTCATCGGTCTATTTATCGATATCTATCTATCCCATGGGGGACTAGAACCACTTTGATTTGGAGCTCCTCACATCCGTCGTCTTCAGTAGAGGAGAGGAAGCAGAGAAAGAAAGCAGCAGCAGCAGCAGCAGCAGCAATGGTTTGGTCAAATTACAGTAGCGGCATGGGACCCGATGTGTGCGCGGCCTGCATGATGCTACAACGGTGCATACCAGGTGGGAGCACTACTACTGCTGCTACGTCGTCGTCTTCTCACTTCCCTTCTTTCCCTTCATCTAACTTCCGATGCGCATCCCTTGTATTCAATTTGCGCACCAGCAGTGGTGCAGCAGCATCAGCAACAGCAAGACAGTGGAGCTTTCGTCCAGAGAACGAGTTTCAGAAATCCAAATTGGAGGCAGGAGGAGGAGGAAGAGGAGGAGGAGATAGGAAGACTGCAGTGGCTGCGAGTCATCAGCTTCTTCTTAGCAGTAAATATTCATTTGCTTCTGGAAGCTTCATTGGCTCTGGATATGGTGGAAAGTTTGAGACCTGTAGGTTAGAGAAGTGGCAGAGGGTGGCTGTGGCGGCAGCTCGAGCACAAGGAGCTGAAGAAGATTCACAAGAGCAATCCTCACCAGCATCAGGAAGGAATGTGAAACCATCTAGAACAGAAGAAGAGAATCTTCCTAGTACATCAGGGAGGACATCCCCTTCATCCCCACCACAGCAAAATAGCAATTGGTGGCGTAAACCCAAATGGAGATGGAATTTGAACTGGAACTGGAAAGGAGCTCCTGCTGTTCAGGCGCATGAGATTGGCGCATTACTGCTTCAGTTAAGTGTGGTTGTTCTGTTCATGCGGTTGCTACGACCGGGCGTTCCATTCCCTGGGCCATCAACAGCAGCTGCAGCAGAACCAAATGTGCCAACCGCTTATGTCAGTGTTCCCTTCAGTGAATTCTTGAACCGAATCAATCGAAATGATGTTGAGAATGTAGAGGTTGATGGTGTCCATTTCACATTCTCTCTCAGACTGAAAGCACGACAAGCAGAACTTTCAAAAGATGCAAAGGTTAGTGCAATTTTTTCTTTTGTCCAATTCTATGCATCCTCCTTGAGGGATTGAGATGGAATCCATTGATATCAATTGCAATTATTGTATCGTCAACATGGTGATTGAGATTTCTCCATTTCAGACATGCTGAAATTTTAGGTTTGATTTAGGGTTTGAGCCAGAAAGTGAGGTCTGCTTCTGACAAGCATCTCCTCGGTGCTGCACACCTGCAAGCAATGCCGCTGGATCCATCCGGGAATGCTCCAGCACCTGTCAAACTGCTTGTTGTGTGTTGGAATGCTTAGGCTGCTTCCTTGCCTTTTATATGTACAACACAGATGTGTGTATCAAAGCTTTTGTTTTGGTTGGAATGGCATGGCATCTTTGGTGTTTGACTACTCAATGTGTTGGTGGTCATGGCAGGTGAAGACAGCTGATGGGCAAGAGAATGATGGTCGGCAAACCTTGCCAGCAGATGTTCTTGCTCTTGCACAGTTCACACGGTCAAGCACACCTGCAAAACGAATTTGTTACACAACAACAAGACCTAGTGACATGAGTACTCCATATCAGAAGATGATAGAAAATGGTGTGGATTTTGGTGCCCCGGATAAACGGTCAATGAAGCTCATCAACTCACTATCTGTGAGTGATCTTCTCATCTGTGTGTTCTGTTCTCCCTTTCAAGAAGGCTGTGAGAATTTTTGTCTGGTGAGAGACACCTATGTTGCCAGCCCTTGCATGCGGGTACTTGGGAGTATATCCACCACAAAGGTGGGCTGTATTAGAATTCAGTACTTTTGCATGCACTGTATGGTGGTGTGCTCACTATTGCCTTCCTGGTTGGCTGCTGGTTTGCAGATAACCCTTTTGTATCTTGCGCTTTTTGCTGGTCTTTTAGGACGATTTCCTCTCAAACTTCCACAGGTTATTTTTTCTCTCTCACAATGTCTTGTCTCTCACTTCTTTGAATTTGCAATGATGTGTATTTGGCCATCTCCTCTGCTGTTCATCCATTGACCCATGCTGTGGGACGCTAGTGCATGGGCACATGTGGGTATGGCTGGCTTTCACAATTTCCCAAGTCTCTTCACTTGAGTTCATTATCATTTCTGACAATTCATTGGCTCTGTGCATGTGACAGCGATCAACTGGCCGACTGAGGGGTCGAAAAGGACTGCTTTCTGGAGGTGGGAAGGATCGTGATGGTGGGGGACCTGTCATGTTTGCAGATGTTGCAGGCGTGGATGAAGCTAAAGAAGAGCTCGAAGAGATTGTGGTACACAAGTAACTTCAGTAGCCTCCATATTGGTGGTTTCAACTTGGAGCTTTATCTTGGGTCTGAAAGGATTTCCCAATCCTGGTCTGGTCTTGGGATATCTTTGTACATAAGATGAGAAGAATGTGCATTTTTGTACTTTTCCAAATCTTGTTTTTGAAATATTATTTGCCCGAAATTTTGAGTTACTATGTACTGTATCTACACCCACACATTGTCAGCAGCTGATGAAGGCAGTGGGGAGTAATGGCAGCTGGGCACTGCCATTCATGAGTAAGGTGATGGTCTGATGCTTTGTGAATGATATCCACAAGGTTATGACTGCATTTGTTCTTATCATGTGTGTAGGTCTGGCCAGAGCTGACATAAGGGTTAACTTTCAAAGTAATATTGTGGAGTTTTTCTCTGCAATCTCATATATAGGATTTTGCAAATTTTCTCAGGTTAAGGTAATGTTGGACTAACCACGTTTCCCAATTCTTGGGCAGGTGGTCTTGGAGAATTGTTGTGTGATAAACAAGATGTGGGCTGTTCATGCTTTCACAAGGCTCAGGGTTGTCTTTCAGTATCATATATTATGAATCTAATAAAGCTGGAGCTTAGCTAGCCAGAGTGTATTTTGCTGACCTTTTCCTCCTCCTGGAAATCTTCCTTTCCCAAGTATTTGCAACTGGGTGTGTAGCTAGTCTGCTGATCCTGGCATTAATGTGCATGTATAGGAATTTCTTAAAAACCCAGAGCGCTATTCAAGGCTTGGTGCGAGGCCACCAAGAGGTGTTCTGCTGGTAGTTTATCATTCTCTCCAATCTGCTCTATGAATTTTGCTGAGTGTTTTTTTGCCATAGCCTGCTATTGTATCACATCTGACATTCAAGTGCTGCATGAACTAGGCCCTAAGTCTTGAGTTCTGAAGGTGTTTGTGTTTGTTTACCAACTCTCAGCATTTGTCAGAATTGAGAACCAAATGAAAAAAAATGAGGTTTCTTGCATTTTGCTGGTCTGGCAGGTGGGACCACCTGGCACCGGGAAGACCTTACTTGCAAAAGCAGTTGCTGGGGAGGCAGATGTTCCCTTTATAAGCTGCTCAGCCAGTGAGTTTGTTGAACTTTATGTTGGGATGGGTGCTTCTCGTGTCCGTGATCTCTTTGCCCGGGCAAAGAAGGATGCACCTTCGATTGTCTTCATAGATGAGGTACATCCAAAGATTCTCAATTTGAATGGACACGTGTATTTTCCTGATTGGAGCAATAAGATATGGTCCTGAGAGGCCCGATCTTGCTCCAACCAATGACATCTGGACTCTGAATGTATTTGGGGATTGGTGACTATGTATGCAGATTGATGCAGTTGCTAAAGGTCGTGATGGCCGACTTCGGAGTGTTGGGAATGATGAACGGGAGCAGACACTGAATCAGCTTCTCACAGTTTGTATTTGTGGTTCTTTTGTCCTTCATGCCTTTGATGTGTGCTCTGGATATATGGCATTCAATGTAAAGCTGCTGCTGTGTTTCCAGCTTGATCCTTTTTAGGCCTGCAGTGTCTGTTTGTTGCAACCTTCATGCTTGATGACCAGAGGAATTTATTCTGAGGCTTGGGGACTTTGGGTTGACAAGCTTGGACACTGGAACAAGAACTGTGGGACAGATTCCATTACATCCTGCAAAGCTATCAGAGAGTGGAATCTTGCCTGTTTGATGATAGTACTGACCTGCTTGGTATGTGGGTGTAGGAGTTGGATGGATTTGAAAGCAACTCAACAGTCATTGTACTTGGGGCCACCAATCGTGCTGATGTACTGGATCCTGCATTGCGGCGGCCTGGCCGATTTGATCGCATTGTAATGGTAGGTGCTGAAGTTCTCATCACCCTGATCCACTAGAGTTGCACTCCAAAGGAAATGGTTTTTGTCTGCAGGTCTCATCAGCCTTTCCAAAGTGGTAGAGTAATGTTCAATGAGGAATGAATTACCAACTTATTATCTGGTATGACATAAGCAGTGTTTTTTTTTCTCAAATTTGTGAAGTAGGTCTGTTGGCAATCATGCACTAGAGGACTCAGCCAAATTTGGTCAGACATCAGAGGGTGAAGTAGAAAAAAATAGGATTCCTCTTATAATATGGCGACTTCAGGATTTGTTTTCCTCATTATGTGGTGACTTGGGCCTATTTTTCCCAAAAAGAACCCTTTGTACCTTTTGCACCTTCCTTCTTCTTCTTGATGGGTTGTGAAAATTCACCAAGAAAGAAAATACTGGACATGAGAGGTTGGTGGATGCAGCTGCTTTTTACTGATAAAATTTCACCCTTGGAGGGATACAAGCATGTTGCTGAAGGTGGCAAGTGTTATTCTTTCTCACTTGCATTTTGGATTTGTGGCTACTGTCTTTGCAGGTGGAGCCTCCTGACAGGCAGGGTCGAGAAGAGATTCTGAATGTTCATGTCTTGAAGAAGCAGCTTCCTCTAGCAACAGATGTAGACATTAATGTGATTGCAGCAGCTACAGCTGGTTTCACTGGGTAGTTTCTTGTCGCTGCTTTTTAAATTCCATACCTTTAATTGTAACCTCTTCTGTCAGGTGAATTGTGTAATGTGTGTGGGATTGGAATTTGTTCTCACATGCTAGTGCAATGACAATCCACAGGGCAGACCTGGCAAATCTGGTGAACGAGGCTGCATTGCTGGCTGGGAGGGCTAGCAAGCTAGAGGTGGGAAAGGAGGAGTTTTCACGAGCTGTTGAGCGTTCTATAGCTGTAAGTTCATCATGTCATTGTCTAGCTGTTATTATCCGTTCCACTTGGGGTTCTTTGGATTTCCTATCCCAATTGTTTTTCTGGAAGGAGGGACCAGAGTGACTGTGTGTGGGTACTTGGGGTTTGGGGTGACCTAAATTTGTCACCTGCTGGAAAACAGGGAATTGAGAAGAAGCGCTCTACACTGCATGGTTCTGAGAAATCTGTGGTTGCAAGACATGAAGCTGGTCATGCTGTGGTTGGCACAGCGGTTGCCAAGTTCATTCCTGGTCAGTCTCGTGTGCAGGTAAAGTTCTCCAGTCATTCGCTGGTATGTAGTCTTGAAGGGAGAGTTTGCAGATTGTGAGTATTGTGAAAAAAAATTAAAAAAATAAAAATGAAGGAAATCACCATGGGACCTACTGTTTCTATTCTTGGTGCAGAAATTGAGCATTCTTCCCAGAACAGGAGGGACTCTGGGGTTCACATACATACCTCCGGCTGCTGAGGATCGGTATCTTTTCTTCGTTGATGAGCTTCGAGGGCGTTTGGTGACACTGCTAGGGGGGCGAGCAGCTGAGGAGGTGGTGTATTCAGGGCGTGTATCAACAGGTGCCCTTGATGATATTAAGCGTGCCACTGATGTGGCTTATAAGGCTGTGGCTGAGTATGGTCTCAACTCATCTATTGGTCCCATGTCTCTGGCCACTCTATCTGGTGGGGGCCTTGATGAATCAGGTGGCTCATTCCCCTGGGGCAAGGATCAGGTAACCATTTTGATTTTTCTCCCTGATGGGTTCTTTTGCCACTTGATCCCTTTTTCAGCAAAGCACCCCCCAAAGGAAACTGAGACCTTGGTAAGTGAGGATTGATGTAGCATGCTGTAGATTGCAAAGGAAGGATTTGATCAATCAAAGTTCCTAGTTTGTCAAGCTCTTGATCATTTGCTCATGGTCTCAGATGGGTTGAACTGCAGGGTCAAGTTGTAGACATGGTGCAAAAGGAGGTGAGAACACTGTTGCAGTCTGCATTGGCAGTATCATTGCTGGTCATTCGCCTGAACCTTGCAGTCCTTGAGGGTCTTGGTGCACAGCTTGAAGGTAAGTAACTACTGTGTATTGAAATTGATTTCTGATCAGGTTTTGCTCATTATCGTGTACAAAACATATAAAAAGAGCAAATCTTTGAGCTGGGTTATAGTTGTGGTAAATGGACATGAGTCTGTCCCCTTTGGGCCATTGGCCCTTTAGTAGACAAAAAGTTCAAATGACTTGCAACTGTATCTGCCACCAGAAACAATTTGAACTCATTTTCTGAAAATAGTAGACTGCTACTGGTTTCTTTTCATCCACTTGTGCACCTCTGAATGTGTGAGGACACATATTGTGCAATTAAGGGGAAATTGGAGGACAACAGATGAGCCACATGATTTTGCAGAACATGGTTATGGCAGGTGTTGTTTACTTTATGTGGAGCATGTGTGTGAAATTAGTTATGCACTAACATCATATTGATGGTGAGGGTGCAGCTGAGGAGAGACTTGAGGGGGACGATTTGGAAAATTGGCTTAATATGGTTGAGGCACCTATGGAGTTGGCAGCTTTCATCCGCAGCGACTATGTAGCTCCTGCAGAGCAATTGAGCACCTCTTAACATCATGGTATATAGTCTTCCAAATCTAATCATCCTGCTGTTTTACATCTGTCTAATTCTCATTGTCCCTTGCTTCATAGAGGTACTGGTAAAGTATAAGGTCAGCTTATTGCTTTGACATTTGTAAATTCTGTAGAAAGTACGTGGTTTTCATCTCTCAGTTTCAGAATTACATCGTGTTATATTTCCAAAGGTCTCAATTTTCTGAGAGGCAGAAGGTGCATACTTGTGTGATGAGTTAGGAGGGTAGACATGATGTGGCTATCTTTGTTTATTATGCAGCTGCCAAATTGCTGCAGGTGTAAAGGAAGGGAGAGACCCAGTGTACAAATTAGTATGAAGTTAATACAAGGAGAAATGGAAGCAATTCCATCCTTGGGTTCCACACAATCTATTTGCCGAGGCATCCCCACCCACTTGGAGTTATACAGTGTGCTGGTTTGTTCCTCCAGGCGGCAATCTCGTGTCCAAGCCCTCTCCCCACCCATGTACAGCATTGTGTTGGGCCAACACATCTGGTTGCTCACATACTGCATTTGATGGAAGTCCACTGACCACCTCATGCAACGGTCTCCATTTACAACCGTGACTGAGTTGGCATTTGAAGAAGCTGCTGGAGATTGTGAGATCAGAATATGATGCAAATCTCTTCTGGTTCCCAGAGGCAAATTCTTTTGCAGCAGGGAAGAGGACGTCATTTAGGGGTAGTACCAGAAAATGTCGTGGTGTGAGTGTCTACATTGTTATTTGTAACCTGGTATCAAAGTTACTGTGTGTATAAACTTCAAGGAGTTACATAATGATTAATCAGGTTCCTCATGGTGAGTCTGACTCTGCTGCTTATCCCACAAACACAGGGGTGCTTCTTTGCCTCTTCCTACATACCGCTGGAATTTGATTTCGGGTGTTGAGCAGCAGCAAGCAACCAAGGGCACCTTTTTTGTCATGTCCTTTTTCAAGTGAAAAAGGTACTGTGTTTCTAAACACCCCAATTGGCTACCTGATTGTTGTTGTAAGAATCAATTACCCATTTAGCCACAAGTAGTGAACTTGGAGTCTTGACAACTAACTCTTTTCATCTTCTTTGTTCAAACTAATTGTTTTGAGATGTGATTTTATCTTGTAAAACCAATTCTCATGCATGTTGGTGGGTAGCTATGTTTATTCTCTATCATCATCCATATGAAGATTGAAAGGGATGTTGTATACTTAGCACAAAAGGTGAAGAACCCATTTGTTGCTCTTCAATATCTTGATAGGCACCTTTGTCAGAACAAAGGAATTTGACACCCTCATGAAATGCAGGTTTTTCTTTCACTGTGTTTTCAGTTTTGTTCACAAAAGCCCAATCCTGAGCTGATCATCAGTTCTCTCATATGTGATATTTCATTATACTGAGCTCATTGTTCAGGGATGAAGTTCATCCATAATTGTTATTTTTCCATCTATAAAGCATGAGGTTCATCCATCATCATCATCACAAGTTCCTTGGGCAGTTAGTTCATTCATTTTGAAAATTTATTTTTGCATTGGAAACAAATTAGGACACAAAGTTGGTAGACTTTGAAAACTCTTGACTAGTGCAGTTTGGGAACACCCTCGGGCTCATGCGCACAGGAGAATGCCCTCGTAGTAGGAGAACCTCAACTACAACAAAAGGCTGATAAAGATTAAAAAAATTAGAGTGCAATAATACAATTCATTCGTACTTCGTGGTGATTGCATACATCTATCTCATAATCTAATCGTATGTGATTGCATCATGACATAATTTTGCTTCATGTATTTTTTAAGCTTAATTGACCAAGTAAACCAAAAGCAAGCACATGGGGAGACATGAAATGCATTTTTCATTCAGTCCCAATTCCCTAGCTACCCATCGTGGTTAGCTTAGTTGCTGTTTGTACTACCTACGTAGTAACAACCCACCATCCCTTACCTATGTGTTAAGCATTTACATGCATCTATGTAGTACGGGATGTTCAGTAGGAGAAGGGCCTATCTCTCAAACCTTCCAAGCTTTGTGTGTCTCCTACTTTGCCTTAGCAAGCTTGTGACAAGTGCCTCAAATTCCCAAATGTTCTCAAACCTTCCAAGCTTATGTCTCCTACTTTTGCCTTAGCAAGCTTGTGACGAGTGCCTCAAATTCCCAAATGTTCTCAAACCTTCCAAGCTTATGTCTCCTACTTTTGCCTTAGCAACCTTGCGACAAGTGCCTCAAATTCCCAAATGTTCTGAAGATAAACAAACCCTTCTTCCCCTAATACATAAAAAAAACACTGACATAATTTGCATGCTATTAACTTGTTGGCACCTTTTGAGTGTACTTGTTAGTAAATTAGGGGTGTTAAGTTTTGCTCTGGTGAGGTGAGGTGAGGAAGAAGGTTCTGAAAGGATGTGCTGGTGAGGTGAGCAGGAGGATTGTCCTTTGGTGATGTACTATGAAATCTAAGGAGAGATTTCATGTAAGCTTTTTGCAATTGAAACTGGCATTCTTAAACCAGCAGTGTGCATATTTCACCTCATGAGGTGCCACCCAAGTTCAATTTTATTATTATTATTATTGCAACCACCAGCCAACTTGATTAGCCCATCAATCAAAAAAAATGAAATTTTTTTGGAGGCTCCCCAAATTAGAAGGTTCTATTTTGAAGCCAAAGCACATGTGATAAAAGTGAGGTAGCTACTGAAAACAATGTTGGGGAACATATTGGGAACTTGATGGGAACCCATTGGGATCTTGAAGGGAAAACATAACTGGGAACACATTGGGAACAAGGAAAAAATGCTACTGAGAACACCCTTGTGGAACACATTGGGAACCTGGTGAGAACCCATTGGGATCTTGAAGAGAATATGTTGGGAACAAAGGAAAAATCTAAAAAAATCCTCCCCCTCCCACCTCCAACCAATTTTGATTTTCTTTGTGATGGATTTCCTAGTGAGGTGTAAAGGGCCTCCCCTTTCACAAACAAACCTCTAATCCCTCTACTCTTGGTTTTTGTCGTGTGTTGTATTGTCGACAACATCACTTTTTTGGAACAGTTTGTCATACAAAAATCAAGATAAAGGAAGCTTCTTGAGTTCCTCTCCAATTCATGATATCAGGCTCACATCAGGAAGGAGGAGGGGCCCATCAAACCACATTCTTATTTATCCCTCACTTGACTGCAGACATGGAGCTCGAGTTTGTGATCAGCAGCAGCAGACTTGGGGTGTATTGTTCTCATTAACTTCTTTGCAGCTCTTGCTCTTATTCTCATCAGCCAGCTGTTTGGGCCCAAGTTTTAAGCACAACCCATTTCTTTGACTTCTCTCATACATCCCACACCAGCAGCAACTCTTTTTCGAATCCCCTTCAAGGTACCCAATTAATGCTTCCACACTTTTTGTTGTTAAAACATTTTTAAATTCAGAAAAATCTTTGTTTCGGAAGAGTTGTAGTACCTTTTTAAAGGGACTGAATTTTGTGTTTGAGTCATGCTATATTTTTTTTGTGTTTTGAGTGGTAATACGGTAGCTGTGATCAGTTTTGGGGCTAAGGTTTTGAGATTCTTGTGTTGAAGATAATAGATGTTATGAGTTTTTTTCATCCCTCTTTTTTTCTCTTGCTGAATCTGGCAGTTCATTTCTAGTTTGTGTTGCAAAAGGGTCAGAGGAGGTAGCTGTGTTTTGGTGGAGTAACTTTAGATCCAATTGGGTTGGTGAGTAGCAGCTGTGTTCGTGGAAAGAGGTTTGAAATTGGACAGGCTTGATTGCAGATTGTCATGGATTTTGTGCTGCATAAATAGGCTAGTAATTGTAAGTGTAGGGGAAGGGCAGGTCCAGAGCAGCGGGTTACTTACATCGTTCTGGGGGACTAATGAACTCAAGCTTCTGGTCTTGTTGTTTGAGAGCATGGCAACAATGGTGGAACCCTGAGTTCCTTGTCCCTCAAACAACGAGAGTGGATGCCTGAGTTCATTAGCACCACGCTGTGCAAAACATATAACCCTGATCTGAGCTGCCCTTCCTCAACATCAAAACCTGACATAAATTGAATTTTTCATTGACCCCTGAGGAACCTTGTTATTGATGTCTATAAGGTGCATTGAGGCTAGGAGGAAAGACTCATTTGCTATGTAAGATACCCACAAATACAAAAGAAGAATTAGGTCAGGTTTTTTTAATGTTAACATTGATAAGGATAGCCGTGTTTGTAGTGTGTTCCTAGACAGGTCTTTGGTTTGTTGAGTGCAAAAGAAAAAGCAGAAATGTCGTCCAAAATACAGCTTTATACCTTGGGCACACCAAATGGAATGAAGGTTAGTACATCAATCCCTCCAATCAATCTTGCCACCCACTTTCTCTTTTGTGTTCTATTAAGCCTTGCAAGTTAGATGGTGCTGAGATTTGTGATCTAGGTTTTGACCCTAAAACACTTCATATGTTTATATAAAAAATAATGGTGTCTGTTTGTCTGAAGCATTCTTCATGCATACCTACAAACCTACCCTTTGCCTCTATTTACCTACCTCTAAACCTACCCTTTCCTCTTACGAACCTACTTCATCCCTCCCAACAACCTTATCATCTCTTTGATAAAATTTGCTAGACTCTAGAGTCTAATGATTTCTTGAATTTAGAAGAAAGAGCAACATCATGTGAGCAAGAGAATGCCAACAAACAAATGAGTTTTGTTGGATTGGCAGATTGCGATAGCATTGGAGGAAATGGAGTTGGAATATGATGTTCACGTCATTGACATCGGAAAGAATGATCAGTTCACTCCAGAATTCATTGCTATAAATCCCAACTCCAAAATCCCAGCAATTGTGGATCCTGATGGTCCAGGTGAGCCTCCTGATAATTATAGACAATCCTTGTGGCCATACTCATTTTCTTTGCATTACTTGCTTTGTGAGTGGCTGTTCAGTACATTCCTTTTTCACACAATACTAATTCTGATACATTTTTGTTGGGACTATTTTGGCAGATGGGAAACCACTCACTGTCTTTGAGAGTGGTGCAATTCTCCTGTATCTAGCAGACAAAACTGGAAAGTTCCTGTCGCATGATCTTACCCTTAAGTGGGAAACCATTCAATGGCTCTTCTTTCAAATGGCTGGAGTTGGCCCGATGTTTGGTCAGGTAAGGTGCCTTGACACTTGAATCGCCGTCTTTTTTTGGTGTGGAATTTCATCAAAATGCAATGTTCAAGTTGCTAAACAGCAGCAGGATTGCAAAATGTTTTTTACTTGTCCTACCTGTCCTGTAACCAAACCTGACTAGATCCTCTTGGGGATGGTTGCCAGTGTTGCTACACCACA
>Ga0209208_10008578_pt1 | contig 13600 bp, 14 predicted proteins | sample S1TSphfallax_3_FD_187694 | JGI IMG/M metagenome (GOLD analysis project Ga0209208, IMG submission 187694) | Host-associated microbial communities from peat moss isolated from Minnesota, USA - S1T2_Fd - Sphagnum fallax MG (SPAdes) (version 2) | ecosystem: Host-associated > Plants > Peat moss >...
CAAGGCAAGTTTCAAGGTGGCACATTGGCAAAATTTTGCTTGAAGAACAAATGTTATTGCTCAAGTATTAATCATGATTTCGATGGTTGTTTTTAAAAACTAGACCTTGTATTTTACCAAGTGTCAGGTATGGTTATGAAAGTGATCCGATTATTACATAAATATTCATTTATGCATTTTTTTGTGGGTTGGTTATGGTTATCATTGTTAACAATTTATATGTGTCAAGTGTGGAGGTGAGGGTGGGTCTATGAATTTAAAAATAATTGAGTATGATAAAGGTCTCGAGTCTTTGCCAAGTTTAGCTCAAGCTAATGTATATAAACCCATTCAAATACCCAATGAGTTTTTCTATTTAGACCTCATACCCACCCCACACTGGTCCTTACCCAACATAAAGATTTTGCAATAACCAAAATATTTAATTTTTGTTTTAGGAGAGAATGCATCTTACCCATGTTCTTTTGAAGCAAATGTTTTTATGAGGGTTTAGCCTTATATTTTGGAAATGTTTACACATCATAGAACATGAGATTGTTATCATGAACCTATGTGGCATAAAATCAAGGTTAAAATGGTTAATATTTTTTCAATTTGAACTGTCATGATTTCAAGCATCAAAGAAGTTTTTTAGAGAATGAATGCTCTTGACATAAATGTTTTTTTTTTCCTCATTTTCTTCTACTATGTGAATGATTTAGGCTTGTTGTCAACATTATAAAAAAAAAGTAGGGTAGAAGCATGAAGGAAATGATTAAGATCATAAAGGAGTTTGAGAGCTTGCTTGTGGATTTTGTAGACTTGGGGTTTGATATATCCAAGTGTTGTTGTTTGTCATTGTTTGTGGTGAGGAAGTGAGACCCATCATAATGAAAACTCGAAAGAAACTTGATCTTGTTGTTGCCAAGGCCATGTATGTCAAATTGTGTTGCTGTAGGTCAAAGTGGGTTTATTTCTTGTCAAGGCTTCTTGCATTTTGTGAGAAATTGCGAAAAGGAAAGTTCATCAAAATGTGTGTCAATCCTTTGCTATTTGGGAGATTGGGTTAGAGCACTGTTGGGTTATTTGCGGGTGTTCTAATTTTGTGAAATATTAAAACCAATAAAACTTAGGAATGATATGTTCATGAAAGTAAACTTGGAGAGATCTAATCCCTAAGATGTGTCTTAAAAATAAGAGTTCATAGTAGACTATAATGGTAATGTGTGTATATTCACTTTAAGTGATATGTTTCTTAGAAATAGAAATCATAGTAAACTATAATGGTAGTGTGTGTATACTCACTTTAAGTGAAATGTGTTGTAGAAATATAAGTTGTAGTAGACTATAATGGTAGTGTGTGTATACTCACTTTAAGTGAAATGTGTTTTAGAAATATAAGTCGTAGTAGACTATAATGGTATTGTGTGTATACTCACTTTAAGTAACTAATCATTTTAAGCTACGTTAATTGTGTGAGTTGTACGAGTGTAATTGGCTCATGATGCGCATCAATATGTTAATCATCCTTTTTTCTTTACATCCAAACATGTGTAAATTATGATGCACATGATGGGAATTTTCTCCAATGTGTTATGTAAAAGCAAATGAACCCAAAAGAAGACCAATATTCGGTTGAATTTTAGATTGGCCCCTCACTCCATTATTGAAGGTTTGAGTATCATTGGTAGCATCCAATGTCACCTAGATGCTAGATGCTTTCATCTAAGCACAATGTCTACCCATTGAAAACATGACATTTTTTTGTGAAAAAGGAAATGGCAATGGTGCATTGAGCTCCGCCTTCCATCCTTGGGGTCTTTCTTTTTGTATTGCTTGTTTGCATACTACTTACCCAAGAAAATTCACAACTAAGTTGTTTTTTAATGTGTGGAATTTTTCATTTCAAAGAATTGAACAAAATTACAAAGAAAAAAAGTTTTCAAGTCACCATATTTAAACATTAGTTCATAACTTGTTGCCAAAACATTGCAAATTTTGTTCCTTTTTGTTACAAATCTCTCGAAATTGTTAGCCAAATTTGGCTACGACCAATTGTGAATGGGTTGCCTACCCACCTACCTACCTACCTACCTACCTCTCACAAAAACCAAAACCTTGTATGGGAGGGGAAATCATGTGCAGAATTGTGCTCTTTTTACTATTATTATTATAATAAATATTATTATGTTGTAGTTCAATTGTTGGCTTCTAGTGTGAGAGGGGGAGTCTATCATTGTGCATGAATTGAAAGCATAATTGAATTGAAGTATATGATTGTATCTAAGGACAAAAGAGTTGACTAGCATTTGGATTCTCTACCCTAGAACAAACTCCACAAATTAATAAATAATAATAATAATAATAATAATAATAATTTTTTGGGGGGCAAGAGCACACAACAATTTTATTGCAAAGATGTCTTTATAAAATGAGGTTTTCTCAACATTGGATGGGTTTAAACCTGGTGTTGGTTATATTTTTAAATAACCGTCGGGTATGTTATTTTGAAGTTCTTTTTGGGGGACCGGGGGATCACACAGGTTATCAATAAATATCATTATTAAAAAAAAAAATTGGTTGTTTGATAAGTTATTAAAAAAAAAAATTGATTAATAATCATTAACTGGCCAATGGTTTGGTTTAAACCAGTGTTTTGGGGGCAATTCTTATGAAGGAGATTACAATGTGTAAAGCTCCTGTGTAAGGCTCTTTCCAGTTGCTTAGGGACCTTACAAATTTTTGTAAGGTCCTATATTAGGCCATGTACAGTTTGCTCAGGGACCTTTACAAATTTTGTAAGGTCCCATGTTAGGCCTTGCACAGCCTAGAGGGACCCTGGCTATATAACCTGCCCTCCATATACACTAAGCAGAAAGATGGCATGCTTTTTCTTGTTGGACTTAAGAGAAGGCTACATTGTTTGAGAACCACCGGTTATATATAGGAAGGTTGGATCATCAACTTCGTGGTACCCGCCAGTCGGTCTCGCACACACTCGAAGTGAACCGGCGGTTCTCTCGACGTGGAAGAAGGCGACATGATGAGAACCTTTGGGTACTTAGGGCGGTTGTTGGCGCAACTCCACGGTGCCCCCGCGGTGGCGGCTGGTTTTGAGAACCTTCGGGTACGTATGGGGGCGGGTGTTGGCGCAACTTCGCGGTGCCCCGGTTGTTGGAGCTGGTTTTGAGAACCTTCGGGTACGTATGGCGGCTGCTTGTCGGCGCAACTTTTCGGTACCCGGCGGTTGCGGCCGCCTTGGGGACCCTGCGGGTATGTACAAAGGCGGTGGTTTGCGCACTTGATGGTACCCGCAGGTTGTCAGCGCGCGCGCGATGATTGGGATGGTCGCGATGGTGCCTCGGCGAGAGGAGGAAGACGAAGAGGAAGAGGTGCACATTGTCGTCGACGCGGATTTTCACCCCGCTCTCAGATCTCGTCTGCTCGCTTTTTCCACACAGAAAAGAGTGCTCCTTTTGTCTGTGCGTCTCTGCATTTAGCTCCGCTGTGATTTCCTTCTTTCTAGTTTTAGTTTTAGTTTTTTTTTCCCCTCCTCCCCTGGTGCTCAAAGGGCGCAGTTTTATCGGGAAGCAATATTGATATTCATTTCATTCGCAGTAGTTTAGTCTTCGTCTTTGAAAGAAAGGAGCCTGGAGGGAACCTAGCTAGCTAGATTCATTATTGTGGGTTTGTTTGTTTGTCTTGAATGTAGATCTATGATAGCTTTGTGTGTATGTGGACGGGGAGGGAGGGAGTAGGAGCAGCAGCAGCAGTAGGAGAAAAAAGATTTCGTAAAGAGCTCTGAGTGATTAGATCGGATCTGTGATCGAGAGTTTTCATTGGGTTATTGTTTGCAGAAGAAGCAGCCGAGAAGATTTGGATCTCGAGAGATGGTGTTGGTCACTGTGAGAGATTTACAATGAGGTGTTAAGAGGCCGGCATTTGGTTCGTTCGTGAAAGCGGCATTGGAATTTGTTGGGGGCAAGGCGAGCTGAGAGAGAGAGAGAGAGAGAGAGAGAGAACATGGCTTTTAGTAGTGTTGCCAAAGGCAGCAATACGGGTTCAACCGTCAGTAAAGCAGACAGGAAAGCTGCATTGGATGTGGGAGCATGGCTCTTCAATGTCAGCACCTCTGTGGGGATCATCATGGTGAACAAGCAGCTGATGGCCAACTATGGCTTCCGTTTTGGTATAACCCTGTCTTTGTCTTTTCCAATTGTTTTCTTTTTTTCGCCTTTGAGGAGGTGGATGGATTCTCCTGTTGCTGCTTGCATCATGTTGTTCCTCCTCCTTTCTTTCAATTGCAATAAAGCTTTGCAGATAGGATCTCTCCTCCCTCCCTGAATATCATCATCACTCTAAATGATTCAACTAGGCATGACTTTGTGTTGGGGGGCTGTTTGTTTGTTGTTCTTTGCAGCCACAACTCTAACAGGCTTACACTTTGTAATGACCACATTGATGACTGTTGGGCTCCGATTCATGGGCTACATCCAGCCATCCCATCTTCCCTTCCTTGATCTTGCCAAGTTCGCCTTGTGTGCAAATTTCTCGATCGTGGGCATGAACGTCAGCTTGATGTGGAACTCTGTTGGATTCTATCAGGTAAAATATTGCAATTGCCTGTTTCTGTGCTTGGCAATGCTTTTCTCCCTCATTGCTTGACATTCTCCAATCGAGCCACAGCTGTGTCTTCCAGCACGATTGACCATGATTGACTCTAAGGGTTTTATTTCTTTGCTATTGCATTGTCTCCTAGGATTTATTTTTCCTTGCTATTGCATTGCCTTGATTTCTACCGATCTGTTTTTGGTGCTGTCCCTGTGGTGGTGCTCACTCTGTTAGTCTAGTTGTTGAACTGTGGTCTTGGACATTGTGGTTTTATGATGACGACAATGATGATGACAATGATGCAGATTGCAAAGCTGAGTATGATCCCAGTCTCTTGCTTGTTTGAGGTTTTGTTTGACAACATCGGATACTCCAGGGACACAAAGTTGAGCATCATGGTGGTGCTGTTTGGGGTGGCCATCTGCACTGTGAGTGATGTGAGTGTGAATGCCAAGGGTTTCGTGGCAGCAGTCATTGCCGTGTGGAGCACTGCACTCCAACAGTATGTAAGAAGCCACCACTGCCACCAACCCAGATGAAAGCCATAGCAAACCTCCCACCCAGATAAGCAAAGCTTTTATTCCTTAGAAGACCCAGGTTTTGTAGAGTTGTTTGCACAGATTTTGAGCGGATTCTTATATGCTTATCTACTACACCCACTATCAGGAGCTGATGAAGCCCGTGGGTAGTCGTGCTGCACATCACTGCTATTTTGTGATGATGAAGGGTGATGGGTCTGATACTTTGTGAGCAACTCTCATAAGGTTATGACAGCACTCATTCTCATGTTTATGTTCAAATTGTTCATGTGGAGATATCTCTGCAATTTCATAGATATTTTAGAAAATGCACCAGCAGTGTCATCAAGTGGCATGCACCTTATGACAACGTCTTTGGCTTGCATACAATTTTAATGTTTTTTTGGGCAGCAGGTGGTGTGAATTTTATACTTCTGTAAAAGATGTTCCTGGTTGGTCTGATGTACACCTAGGTGCACTAGGTGATTGAGCTTCATAGAAAAAATTTCCCATGTTTTGCTGCTTGCAGTAATTTCTGGGATTTCAGATTACCATTTTGGAGATAATGTTGCATTTGTTGCCAGACATTGAAACATGGGGGCATTGAATGCAGCCAGGAAATGTCTCAAACTCTTGTGTGTTTAAGGTGCTAGCAACAGTTTCAATCCCTTTTTTGTTGTCAAGAATAATTGGGGATTTCATTCTGATTAAAAAAAGTTTGATTTTCTTTTGCAGTATGTGCATAATCTTCAGAAGAAGTACTCATTGGGCTCCTTCGATCTTCTTGGTCATACTGCTCCTGTACAAGCTGCATCACTAATTGTAGCGGGGCCCTTTGTGGATTATTGGTTATCAGATCTGCGAGTTGACCATTATAGCTTCACCTTTGCAGCAGTTGTAAGTACCAATGACTCCTGCTTTTATTGGTTTTGGGTTGTTTCACCCACCTAGTTTTCTGTCCAAAGAAACACAAAATCCAGCACATGGTTTCCTTTCTTCTCTAATTTGGAAAAATTTCATGACATATTCGATTGATTGTGGATGTGCAGTTTTTCATCGTCTTCTCCTGTTTGATTGCGGTAGGTGTGAATTTGAGCCAGTTCATATGCATTGGCCGATTCAGCGCAGTCTCCTTCCAGGTGCTGGGCCACATGAAGACAGTTTTGGTGCTCATTTTAGGGTTCTTCCTCTTTGGTAGGCAAGGCCTGAGCATGCAGGTTGTCATGGGGATGCTGTTAGCAGTTTGTGGCATGGTTTGGTACGGAAATGCGTCATCAAAGCCTGGTGGCAAAGAGAAGCGTGTTTACAGTCTTGTAAGTGACAAAGTACCCAAGAGCATAGATGATGAAGAGCTTGGTGTTAAGAACTAAAAACACATAGAAAGAGCTCTCAGCCAGTGACTTTCGTTCCCCAGAAAAGTTTTGAGAACCAGAGATAGAGAGCTTGATAACTTTCTCACCATTCCTCAGTAAAGCCCAGAACTAGCACACAAGCACACCTTGCCACTTGAAAAATCTGTAGTACTAGCAAACCATCCCACTCTTGAGGACCCTGATGAAGGCTTGCAAAATGGATCGATCACTGGGTTCATTTATTTACAAGAGTCATATATTTAAAAGTTTATCACTTATGTACCATGTAAGCGAACTACCAAATTCTTTGGAGAGCCTCTTGGTTTCCATATCTGTAGAAATAAAGGAGGCTGAGAAAAAAGGCAGGGTGCAAGAGATGGAGAACAACAGCAATGGTAAAATTATAAGTGTAATCCTTTGAATTTTTAAATGGTGCTCATTGCTTGCCATCACCATGTCAGCTGTTGTAACAATGAATTCACCAGTGCTTGTTCTTCTCCCCATACTTGAGTGTATCATTGTAGAGGGATCTTCATTTGGTTGTTGGAAGTCAGCCTCTTTCACAGGATTAAACATTAAACATTGCAGGATACTCTTTTCTCTTACTCGCAAAATGCACAGGAGATTTGAGCCCATAGAAGTTCATTTTAGATCAGATACGCAAATAGACAATCCTATACTTTAAAAAAAAATTTGAGAAATGTTTTCTTTCAGCTTGAAACATGAAATGCAGTTTACAGCAAAAAAATTGTCACTTTTTGAAATCCAAAAATTGAGAAGTAAAAGGTAAAGGAAAGCAGAGAGAGAAAACACTGTTTCTAACCAGTGCAATCAATTAGATGCAGCTTCGTTGTGATGCAAAGCCGAAGTGGTGGGTCATTGCATGGGGCCTGAAAGCACTTGAAGAAATTTCCTGAGTGTATTTGGAGGGCACCTTATATCTCTGAATATCTCTCCTAGAAAAGAGAAGGAGCTTGTGCCTACTCCTTAAGAGCCGGAGGGAGAACTCTTCTCCCACTCTTAAGAAGTAGAGGTAAGAACTAAGAACCACCCCCTCCTACACATTGTGACCTACATTTCTTTAGGTTCAGGATAAGTGCATAGTTAGGCAATAGGGGAGGTTATTGCCGCCTTGTGATGTCCTGCTTCTCATCATCCAATGGCCTCTTGACAGACCAGATGATCCTAGAAAAATGAAAGATCCCTCCAAAAACACGGAAGAACCTCCACCAAAGAAATGAAATTTTGCAGAGGTTAAACCAGATTAGAACATGCCCTCCCTTAACACTAGAAATATTTTGGCAGGTCTTTACAGTTCACCTCATGCCTTACTATTTGTAAAGCCCACAGGCGGGGAACATTCCCAAAATGCAGCGCTGGACTTGGCTACGACCTTGTCCTAGGCCCCTTATTTTGGGAATGCTCCCACCCTGGGGCTTTGCCTTACACTCAATGATCCATTCTGACACTAGGGATGGCAGTGTTTGGATGCAGGAGTCCAGTATGGGTGAGCTCTTGCTACCCTAGCTTTTGATGGGTAGTTCAAATATATATATTCATGCAAAAGATGAATTTGGAGAGTGATCAATATATTATGCACTACACTTTGCAATTCCATAATTGGGATTGCAATTCTTGGCCCATGATTAACAATGCAAAATTCTCTTATTTCAATGTAACATAGTCCAAACATTTCCCTCTTTCAAGTAGCAAGAATGTCATCTCCACAATTGTTATTTTTATTGCAGATTTTCGGATGATAATTGATGAAGACATGCATTTTACTCATGCCACCCATCTTGATTCAAATGAGTTGCAAGAATAAGAAACATCCTTCAGATTTTCCACCTATAAATTCATTCATTTTGTCTTCTTGTTGATGGCAATTCCATCCAAAAATTTCCATACTACTACAGCTTCACTTGCAATCCATCAGCAACATCTTTTTCTCCTCAAGAAATTAATGCCCTGGGAAATTTTCTGTTCCCAAAGATCAACATCAAAAAGCATGTTGATCCATCAGTTCTTCACTATTTTATGTTCCTGATTGGGTAATTCAAGAATTTAACTCTGATGCCTAAAATATAGGTGAGCTACTAAGCAGCACAGCATCAAAACACAGTTGGTAAAATGCAGCCAACTAATGTTGTAATCCCAACAACATCAATCAGTAACTTTTTTCATCAAATGCTAGAATCAAACAGTTCATCTCCCACAAGACAAATCAATCTAAATTCTAAGTGCTACAAGCTATCAACAGCATGTGTTAGTATTTATTTCTCATCGTGACTACTCAAGGTTTGAAGGTCACTACTCAAGGTTGCTTGAGAAACCCAATTGTCTTATACAATCATAGAAATCACTTTTTTGGGACTCTAAAGCAGCAGGATGTGGAACCAGGTGACCCACTAAAGAATTGGATTACTGCCAAAGGCACCACGTGTTACCTGGGTAGGACAGTGACAAAAAGATGGCAATTTGATAGCAGCCACCTCTACTCGGAAAAAGATCCACTGAAAACGGCGAAGCATCTCCAGAACTGAAAAGAAGAAGACAAGTTTGAAGTTGTGTCTTAAGTGAGATGAAAGCTTGTAAGTCCATGCACATCTCATCACCAGATTGCTTCCTATTGCCCAATAGTACACCTGCTTCCCCCCTAAAAACCCAGTCATTAGTACTGCACACAATGCACATTTGCAACATTCATTTCTTCTCACTAGTTTGAGGTTTACAGGTTTTGGCATATGAATGTCAATGGTTTGAAGGGTAGCCTTCTTCTAGCAACTAGTGGTCATGCAACCCATATGATAATAACTGGTAGAAGTCTACCCAATGTCGTCTATAGAGCAAAATTGGACGAAGATATTGCTTCCTTGCCCCCCATGGACTTGACAACAACCTGCAATACCAGTGATGGAACCAAATGTGATAAGGGTAGAGAAACAACCTAAAAGAAGAATATTCTTGAGCAGGTCGATCCACCCCATCATGTTACACAATTATGGTAAGTCAATAGGGTGATGACTTCAGGGTTAACAATTTGAAGATCAGAAAGCAAAAGCAACAATAAGCTCGACATTTCACTTCCCACTCAAATCCACAAAACTGCAATTGGCATGCACCCTGAAAGAAAACTCAATGACCTCTTCCAACATTGTGAAACAACAATTAAGAAAGTGTAGAGGTAAACCCAAATTCCCAGTCATTTGTAATATCCCAGTAAAATAAACAGCATGAGTTGAGGACAGTGCACATCAGCCACAGAGGCTTCACTTGGCTAACCCAAAGCTCTGGTGCCACATGGTATTTGAGAACAGGCAAAAATATTATAGCAGATGTTGTTGCATACTTCAATGCTGCACGCACCACCACCACCCTCATCATGCCAAATTCAGTTCTTTTATATGTATCTCAAGCAGTTCCATCCTCTGGCTTTAAGATGAAGCCACATTACAGATTGTGGTCAATCTGACACATGAAACTGCCAACACTTGTGTGATGCAAGAAGTAATGGGTCAATCCAGAAACAAGAATAGAAGTGTTGTTTTATCAGAACACACACCATTGTGAAGGAACATTTCATCTTTAGTGTCACGGTACTGTCGTAGGCATTGTAAGAAGCGGCTGAAATAGGGGAATGCCAGGATGCAGGGTGCATAAATTGAGTGGCCACCACACACAGCATCTGCCTCCAAACAAGCACCTGTTGCTACCTGACCTCCCCAGTAAGATATGGAAGGTGGTCTCAGAAGTAAATTTTCTGCAGGAGTGGAGGACCCAACCACAACCAAAAGACCAATAACAAATAACAGAAGTTCAGAATACTTGCCTGGTGATGATACATTCGGCAAATGGACCGCTCCATGTCTGAGATGGGCTGCAGATGAGGAAGTTTTTTTCTTCATGTTCAGTCAACACAGATATATTGTATTACTTATTCGCAAGAACTAAATTTGTATAAGATCTTTCAGCTTGCACTTCATAGGATCTCCTCTCATGCAGTGATTATTTCAGTGTTCATTTACAAACCTAACAAAAGAAAAGTGTGACCAAATATCGGGCTTCCTTGCAACCATTAACATGTATTGAGTCACTTACTTTGGCTAAGGAAGTCAGTACATCTGCCATCAAACTATCTGCAAATGAAACTGTCTGCCAACAAACACAGAAAACTTAACATTGATTAAAAGCCAATAGGCTCATTTCAGCCGATAGGCTCATTTCAGCTTGCACCCAAACATAATTTCTTTCCTGCATCATCATCAAGTTTACAGGTGTGATTGCTAGGGGAAATCGCTGAACTCAAACCCACCCTGAATCATTTCATCAAAGAAAAAAACCTTGAGAGCCACCTGGATAGGGAAAGTGAGACGGACAATAGTTCTCAAGAAATCGAAACGGGTTCGCATATAGAGCACATCGCTAGGCAACCATAATAGAACTGACATCAACACATAGAGTAGAATCTGTCACACAGTTTCCATGCTCACATATCATAAATAATCCCAAATAGGAGCACATTTGAAAATTGCTTGCATTGCTGAAAAAGCAAGCTGATGGCCTACACAAGCTTCCATTAGTAGTCAATCAATCATCTACAGATTTCTGGACATGTATAATTAAATGGGTCACCCACAAAGTACATGAGAAAACCAATAACAAGGGTTCACAAAGACTGACAATGAAGATCCCAAACAAGTGCAAGTCATTGATTGGAAATATATGAAAACAAACGACAGATTCAGAACTTACAGGCTGTAAAGCTGCTTCCAAGATCATATTTTGTGAATAGAAGTAGAGGTATGCAGTCATGCTGGTAAGCACAACAACTGTCATGCATGAGGCAATCTGTGGAGAGGTGAAAAACAAAAAATGCAAAGATCAAAATGCAGAAGATGACTGGCTGGGCATATATAGTCTACCAAACAAAGCAAGAAAAATCTGTGAGGGCATCAAATGTTAATACGCCCAAGTTATACATCACCTTCCATATGTCATGGTGGGTCAGGTGATCATATTCTAGATCAAACACCTTGGCATAAGGTATTCGTGCTTCCAGAAAACCATACATGTTTAGTCCCCAAAGCCACACCATCATAGACTGCATCCATCCAGAGGGTGAAAACATATTCAATATCAAAACCCAAAATGCCAGGACAAATAATGCATGAGTATCAAAAATATGAAGAACCCAAACTTTTTCCTTCATTTAATTGTATACATGAGCATGGTATGAACAAGTTGTTCATGTGTGTGATGATTACAACAAACTTTCCCTGACTTCAGTAAGCTTCAGTTTTCAAAAATGCACTGCACAACATTCATAAGTAAACAATACTGACCATCAGGAACATTGGATTGTAGTAAAGGTACACTTCATAGAAGAACTTGTCATGTGAAATTGGAAACTCTTTCATCCGCACCATTGCCTCATGTCCCACCTGGTTTCCCCTCCATGGAATAAAAAAGAAGAGTCTGGAGCAGCACCAAACTAATGTCTAGCTCTCCTTCCCACACACGCGCAAAGGGAAAAATCTATTTATCTGCCTGTCTCCCTGCCTCTTGAGATTTTTGAATTGATGAAGAAGCATGTTTACCTTTAAGCACAGAAGAACCCATGCAGCTAGTGGGAGAACCTGCATCCATGCACCTCCCAAAGAAAGAAAAAAAACTTCTCAGCAAATTGCTGATGAAAATGTTATTATGCCATTTGAAGAAGAAATTGTCAAGATGCATGTGGAGGGGATACACACAAACACCTGCATGCCATGTTTGTGGTATGCCAACTTCATTGGCCAATTAGGTTTGCCATGCCATTTGCCAGTTTTGTTGGCCCCCACAACACAAATCCCTTGCCAACTCTGTCACATGTCAAGAAGAAATGTGTTATGACAAACATCAAGGAACATTTCAACCTCTCACTGTCATTACCTGAAGGAAAGCACTCTTCAGAGCAGTGACAATCCCACAGACCTAGGAGGAATTTTCTTTACTTTTGGCAAATGGCACATTCACAAATTTGGAGACAGAGCCAAAGTTTGAGATCATCACACCACAAATGTTTTTCAGTTTTTTTTGCACAGGCCTGCTCTTCTACTGAATTGCACCCAATTTTCAATCGCTTTAAGAACAAAACCAGATAATTCAATTGTTCATCAGGATCTAATGTTGCAGAATTTGCACCAAATCTCAATCACTACTCGTAACTTATTATGTAGAAGAAGATAGAATTAAGATGGAAGTTACTTTCAGAACCAAATGCACAACTTGGGTGCTTCTCTATTGAACTCATGTAGTCTGCTTCTCTTGTCTCAAATCTTGCCTTCCTGCCCACCCCTGTGACAACTGTAAAGGAACTATTGCCATACCATGAATCTGAACAGGCTTATCATCGCCCATGAACAACCAAGCAGGATCCAAATTGAAGAAGTTTGAGCCATCAATAACAAAGGCCTTGGACTGGAAAAGGTACAGTGTCCATATGCAGCAGTAGCAGCTGCTGCTGCTTTGAAGAATTGTCATCAACAGTCATAGAACAATGTGGTGTTAAAACATGTGTTTTTCGTAACAGCATCCACATGGAGTATGCAAAACAACTGATAAAAGGACCAATTTTTCTGGGGCTTGAAATCTAAATGTGGGACTGTTCCCCCTGGAGCAAAAAGAATAAGAAGATGATGATGATGGGTGTTCCCAATGATGTGATGGTTTTTTCCCAATGATGTGATGGCTTTTTCATCACTTTGTTTTCTCAAATTACAAACCAACACTTTGTCAACAGAGGTTGGGTGCTCTTTCATATCCTACAGCTCTACTTGTTTGGATCTCTGGATCCCTAATTGTGAATGATTCTCAAACAAAAACAAAAAAACTCTTCAGAAATAAACAACAAAAAGATTGTACTCATCCTACTTAATGTGGGTTTTTGGTCTGTCTGCAACCCCTTGACCTAGCAGTTGTTTTTTTGCACACACACCAGTCAATACTTCTTCAGTCAGGTGCACCAGCCCCCTCCTACTTGGATGATGCACACCAGCGATAATGATACTAGTCAATGAAAGTCATCATTTTCATTATCTCTCTCTCTCTCTCTCTCTCAAAGCAATGGCTACATTTCCTTTTTAGAGAAGCTTATACTGT
>Ga0209208_10008579_pt1 | contig 13600 bp, 13 predicted proteins | sample S1TSphfallax_3_FD_187694 | JGI IMG/M metagenome (GOLD analysis project Ga0209208, IMG submission 187694) | Host-associated microbial communities from peat moss isolated from Minnesota, USA - S1T2_Fd - Sphagnum fallax MG (SPAdes) (version 2) | ecosystem: Host-associated > Plants > Peat moss >...
ATTTGAAAATTGGAAATCAAAACCCCAAAACCTTGAACTTTTTTTGCAAATTGGTTTTACAATGAAGTTGATAAAAGTTCCCAACAAAATGATTTGAGCAAGCAATGAACCTATTGTGCTTTTCAACTATGAAATGTTTCCATTGGGCTTGACAATTGTTTTCAAGTAAAAATGTGCATAAATCCTATAAGGCTTAGACAATTTTTGTCAAATTTTGATGTGAAGAATTTTGTGCATTGTATAATTCCTTTCACAATCACTTGTTATTGTAGCTCACACATTGACAAAATGAGTATTTAATTTTTACAAAAATCAATCTGTTTGAAGATTTTTTAAAGATTATTTTTTCATGATCTACAATTGTTAAATTATGATATTGTCTTATGATTAGTGAAATTATTCAAATCGTAGCTTGCAATAATTATGATGATTTTTCAACATTTTAGTTTCATATTTTGACAAGACAATGTTTCAATATTGACAAGATCATTTAATGACAAAACTAACCTTAAGGTAGGATATTTAGGCTTCTTTCAAAAGGATAGTTTTTAAGTTCACAATATGTGAGCATTTTGGACACAAAGGTTTACCCCCAAAATAATTCAATTGTTGGTCCTTAATTACATTATTATCAATGCAATAATGAAAAACTAATCAAACTAAATGGATTATATTTTTGCCATGACTTGTTGAATTTACATCATTTATCCTTTACCAATGTGGCCAACATCCATGCAACAAGTTTTTATTTTATAATTATCATTTTATGGAAGAGCATAATTAGCCAAAATCAATTGTAAAATACAAGTTTTTTTTTATTATAATTATCATTTTATGGAAGAGTATAATTAACCAAAATCAAGTGCAAAATGATGGAATGAAAATATACATGTCCATTTCATTGAAGGTTGAAAAACTATGCTATTCACCTAATTTTAAAAAAGAAATGGAACTTTAAACAAATTTAAAAACTATTTTGGATAAATTTCTTTCATTGATTGTTGCATTACCATGGAAAACAAATCACTCTCAACAATAGTTGGCTAAATTAGCTTGACTCATAACTATCACCAATACTCACCTTGATTTATCCATGGTTAAAAGCAAACACAACCAATGAACAAAATTATTATTTAATTATATTTAGTTTTCACTACAAGAGAGTAATTATGAAATGGGTTCTTATATGTTGAATGAATAAAAAATCTATGATGAATTTGAAGAGGAAATTTAAATTAATAATAAATAAATAAATAAATCATAATAGCCACCTAGGGATTTGCCCAAAATTGCCTAACTCAAGGTGTGGTTGGTATTTTAATATTTGTATTTTTTTTAAAAATATTTATTGTGGGTGGGTGCTTGGGATGGGGGGTGGGGAGGAGACCTGGATTCGAGTTTGGGGACCTCGAATTGCTAGAGAGAAGAGAGACAGGGTCAGAAACCAGCCATCTGTCCAGATCCCGGGATCTTGGTATTAAGACATGGATGGGTTTGGGACCTCAAAACCTGGACAGATGATGGTTTGGTCAATATTCAAGGGGCCCTCTCGATGTGATGCCGATGAGACCTGAATCCAGATCCGCTAATCTCTAGATCAGGACCTGGATAGAAGGGTCAAAAAACCAGACCTCTTTCCTGAGCCCTGGATGTCGGTATCAAGACATGGATTGGTTTGGGACCTCAAAAGCTGGAGAGATGGTTGGTCAATACTCAAGGGGCCCTGGATGTGATAGGAATGGGACCTGAATACAGACATGGATTGGTTTGGGACCTCAAAATCTGGAGTGATGGTCGGTCTTAATAGGGGCCCTGGATGTGATGATGGTGGTGGGACCTGAATACAGACATGGATTCGGTTTGAGACCTCAAAACCTGGAGACATGGAAGGTCAATTGGTACTCAAAAGGGGCCCTGGGTGTGATGGTGATGATAGGACCTGAATCCAGATCCGCTAATCAATGGATCAGGACCTGGATCTGTGCAGTGCGTATCTGTGTTTTGGGACCTCAAAACCTGGAGACATGGTTTGGTCAATAGGCGTGCACTCAAGCGGCTCGCTGGATGTGATGGCGATGATGAGACCTGAATCCAGATCCGCAAAAATGTGGATCTGGACCTGGATATGTGCAGTGTATGTCTATTTTTTGGGACCTCAAAATCTTGATGTACAGTATGTCTGTGTTTTGGGATCTCAAAATCTGGAGACAAATATTGTTAGTCAGTAAGGTACTCAAAGGGGCCTTGGATGTGATGCAGATGATGGCACCTGAATCCAGATCCACTAATTTGTGAATCAGGACCTGGATATGTGCAGTGTGTTTGTTTTGTGTTTGGGACCTCAAAAGGTGGATTGATGGGTTGATCAAGACTCAAAGGGGCCGTGGATGCGACAGCGAAGGGACCTGAATCCAGATCCGCTAATTTGTGGATCAGGATCAGGACCTGGATTTGTGCTATGTGTGTGTGTTTGAGGATCTCAAATCCCTTCGCAAAGACAGGATAGAGAGAGAAGCAAGCCAGGCCTATCCAAAGAGAGCGTCGCTGCTGTTGCCTTGCGAAGCTTTTCCTCCTTCGCTGATGCAGCGCTCGATCGTCAAATGTTTTGCTCCATCAGGTACGTTTCGTTCCACATTCTTGTACTCTCTGTATGCCACAGGCGCTAGGAGCAGGAATCGGTTGTTATGGAGCTCCAGAACTGGTTATTACTCAAAAAAACCTTTTAAGAGATAAAAAAAAAGTTCAGTCTCAGCGGAGAAAGACAGAAGAAAGAACACGAGCAAACGGACGCGAGAGAGACAGAGACAGAAAGAGGTTTAAATGTCGAGTTCGTTTCTCAGTTTTGTAAGTATGGGAGTTTTTGAGAGAGAGCGAGAGAGGTTTTCTAAGCCTGTTTTGTTCTTTAAGGATATGCTGCCATAAGGTTTTTGGGGAGAATTTTGAACCTCGTTCATTGCAAGGAGGAGGAGGAGGATCACTTCTTTGGCTTAGAAATGTTAGGAATTAGAAGAGGAAGGGCAAGTTGCTGGCTTCATTGAAGCTTAGTTTCTCGCTCTCAGACCTCATATAGTTTCAAGTGCCACAAGTAGAATATATATATATATTTTTTGGAGTGGAGAATGGCGGTTTCCAAACAAGTGAGAGAGAGAGAGAGAGAGAAAGAGATGGCATGAAATCTCGGTTCTCTAGCTGAATTAGTTTTTTTTTCGTTGTTTTAAAAAAGGAAAAGAAAAGAAATTGCTGAAAATATATTTGCTTGTTTCCCTGCATCTTTTTTATCTTGTAGGGTGTGGGCAATTTTGTGCAGATTTCTTGGGGGTTTATCTGGCCAGCTAGACAGACGTGGGTGAATGCAGAGGTGAGTAGCTGTACACAAATGTCATTGTGTGGAGAATGGTTTAGCCTTGTCTTCTGTTTTTACTCTCAATTCATGAAGTGAATTTTGCCAACATGATGATCTGCCTGGGGTGTTGTTGGATTTAACTAGAGGAGCTAGGGGTTGACGATGCTCAGAATTAGCATGCTTGTATGTATGGGCATCTGATTTGTGTATAGCTCTGATTTGCAATGCAGTGATCTGAAGTTTGTACATAGAGCAAGTGGATGGATGGATGCTGGGAAGGATTGTCATTGATGCAGTAGACACAAGGAAGGGATGGCAGGTGCCATTGCATCTGCTGGCATTGGCTCAGTAAGCAGACATAAGGAGCAAAATTGGGTTCCTGGAGAAAAGCCTGGCTGTTCCCAGACACTGCCAATCACTATGTATGAATTGCAGGCTGTGCAGCTGTTCCACACTGGCTGTAACAGAGGAAGGACAAGATTAGAGCTCGCTAGGATTGCTATGCAGCATCATGGAGCTCACCAGCAGATTTGTCTTGCTTCTTATTTCACTCCTAAGTTTTCAAAAAGCAGAAAGTTGCTTCATTCTTTGGAGAAGAAAACCCTTTATGGAGTGAAGATCTGTGTCCAAATTTGGTGTCAGGTTGTGAGAGAGGGGGTTGCCAATAATACCCTTGTAGCAGGCTGGTCTGAGCAAACAGAGGAAGCAGCAGCATCATGGGAGGCAGGAGCCATGGGCAAGCCATCTGGGGCCTGGGCAACACTTCTGTCAGCCAATGTAAAATTGGGTAAGGAGAAAGTGAATGTGATAGGGAGACAGGTGAAGGTGGTGGTGAAGGAGGTGACAGTGAAGGAAGAACATGTAGGTCGAAGTCTGGAAGCAATGGGAGTTCGTAGCTCAGCTCTGGCAAAGTGCATGGAGCAGGGGGCTGGCATGACAGAGGGGCAGATGGCAGAGTGGAAAAGCACTCTGCAGCATCTAGGGCTCAAGCACTCTGACATTGTGGCAGCAGTGGGCAAGGATGCTGCTGTGCTGCGGGCAAAGACTGCAAATGTAAGGCAGGTCTGGCAGTATTTAATAGACCAGTTAGGCCTTGATCGTGACACATTGTCATGCATGTGTGTACAGTGGCCAGGACTCCTGCTTTGCACAGAACAGCAGATTAGGGACTTGAGCAAATATCTTCAATCAGTGGGCATAAGTGCAGATGAGGTCCCAGGAATATTAGCAAGCCGGCCACAGCTGCTGGGTCATCCCATAGAACGGATCCAGCACAGTGTACAGTGCCTGTTGCAGGCTGGTGTTCAACCTGGTGATCTTGCACGCATTCTGAAGAAAGTGCCGGAACTGTTTTCAGACGTGACACAGAAAAATCTTAAGGCCAAACTAGAGTTTTTGTTGAGTGCAGGCTTAGGTGCAGGCTTAGGCAAGGCAGTAGCAAGGCGGCCCAATATCCTAAATTACAATCTAGACAGCATGAAATCTACAGCACAATATCTACAGAGCTTGATGCGCACACATGATGTGGCCAAGTTGGTCAAGCGTTATGCAGAGGTGCTGGTGCTGGACCCCCAACGCAAAATGTACCCCATTATCAATTATCTGCTTATTCTTGGTGTGAAACAAGAAGACCTTGGTAAAGTAATTTTGCGGCGACCACAGCTGTTGGGTTATACAATTCCAGGCCTGGCGCCTACAGTGGACTACCTTTTGGAGCTTGGTGTTAAACCTCAGATGTTGGGCAAAGTAATCACTACATCTCCCCAGGTCTTTCTCTCCCCCCAGCCTGGCTCCCCTCAAGATGTGTCTAATAGCAGACAGTCCTGTTGTAAAGAATTGGAGTTCAGGACAATGGAGTTGAAACTTTTGTGTGGAATGCCCAAAGTTGCTTAATCTATTTACACCTTAGCTCATCCAGGTTAGGTTACACCATATGAAGGAATTTGAAGGGTAGTGGAGTGTGTTTAACTTGAGCAGATTATCATGTAATTATCAACGCCCACCATTGGCAGCTGATGAAATCAGTGGGTAGTCATGGCAGCTTGTCACTGCTATTCATGATGAAGGTGAGGGTCTGACAATCTGTGAGTAACTCTCATAAGGTTATGACATCAATAAATGTCATGTTATTTTCAAAATGTTGTAGAGATTTCTCTGTGATATAATAGATATGGAGTTTGTCAAGCATATGATGGGTGAGTGGGACATGATAGGTGCTTACATTGAATGTGGAGGAGAAGCTGAAACCAGTAGTGGAGTTCTTCCGAAGCATTGGTTTGAACAGAGAACGTGATATGGAGATGCTGCTAGTGCGCAATGCCCAGATCATGTGCTGCAGCATTGAGAAAAACCTGCGCCCAAAGTTTACTTTCTTTAAGGGCATTGGCCTTACCGAGTCTGCCATTGCCAACATGATTGTCCTCTTCCCCTCCATGCTGGGCCAAAGCATTGAGGGCTCACTTGCCCCTAAGTATGAGTTCCTTGTCAATGAAATGCAACGCTCCATCGACGAAGTGATTGACTTTCCTCAGGTAATCACAAGGCAATTCATATCTGTGTGTATATATATATATATATATTGATATCTATATGCATCTTTCATTTCTTTCTCCCAGAGTTTTAATCTACAAGGTTGGCTGTGCAGTATTTCGGCTACAGTCTTGAAAACAGGATTAAACCACGCCACAAGAAACTGAAAGACAAAGCTATAGCTACAAGCCTGGCATCAATGTTGGCATGTGTGGATCTGGATTTCAATACCCGATACATGTCAGGTCACTCCCCAACTCGGGCCCCTTATAAATCAAGGAGTAAAATTGGGAGGTGATCTGAATTATGTTGCTGACAAACCAGCTGTTGTACCCTCCTTTATTCTGCAATTGCAGGCTTTTGATTACTCTTAAAAGAAAGGTATAAAAATTACTGGACTCTAAATTTGGTCACCTGTAATTTTTTTCATCAACTTTTAGTTTTGAAGGTCTGACCTCACAAGATTCCTCCTATAATTTTGTGCAGTAGATTGAACAAGTTTGGAGTTTGGACCACTGTAGTAACTGCAAGTTGAAACTTCACAAATCTAAACAAGAGGAAGCTATCATGTAGTCCTTGTCTAAATGTCAAAAGGCTTTTGAAATCTTGCAGATTTTGTTCTCTCTTATTATGATCAGAAGTTCTGCTTGCCATCCCATCCCCTTCTTTATCCTAATCTGCAAGTCCAATTGTGAGTTTCTAAATGTAGAAGTCTTGCTTTCTCTTGTACCCCTGCACAACAAAAAAGACAACAATGATGAAAGCAGACGTTCACAGTGTAATTGAAAACTGATTTCAGGAATTTCCAGCTTATCTCTTAGCCATAAAACAACAGCTTGGGATTATCAGCACAACCTTGGTGAGTCAGTCCTGCAAATAGCTTACCACTGCGGCCTTCATTTCATAACATAATCATACATTATAGGCAAATGGTACCAATACCAATTGTAGGGATTACGTACCCCTGGAAGACAATCTCTGACCTTTGGCAGTTAACTAGGACTGTTTCTGTGTTTCAACTTTTCAGAAAGGTCAAGCAAGCTGATGTGCTTGTCTTCACCACTCAGATCTTGCACACTGAGGCAGACTGAGCTCGCTTGTCACCACCGTGTGAATAAGAAAAATATTTAGTGTAGTTGAATGCTGGTGTAGTGACTACATAACCCTAATTCTTTTGTTTCCAATATTTTCTAGAATAAAAGAACATATCAAGGCTGAAACAAAACAGAAAGGGATGGATCACACATCCCTGAGATCAATGAGCTGAGCAACAACACTGGGATCTGCCAATGTACTGATGTCACCTAGTTCATCCAGCTGGTTGGCTGCTATTTTCCGCAAGATTCTCCTCATTATTTTCCCACTCCTTGTTTTAGGCAGGCCGGGCGCCCAATGGATCTTGTCTGGTGCTGCAAATGCTCCAATCTAGCACAAGGCAAATTTGCTGATATTCAGGCCACATAAACCCATTAAGCAAATAGCCTACACAATTGCAGCTATTGGTGTATCTGGTGTATCATGTGTTAACTGCCACAAAGAGACACCATTGCATTTCATTTTACAATGACTTTGACTCTTCTCCTTTCAATTCAGATTCCTTGTAGGTGGGATTAGACTAAGCTATAAGTGAAATAATCACATACCTGGATGCGAACAGCATTAATCAGACTTGCCCGAAGCTGCTGACTGTACTCCACTCCCTCAAGAAGTGTGATGAAGGCATATATCCCTTGCCCTTTAATCTATAGTAAGCAGAAATAGTCTTCTCAGTATTAAAAATTCCCCATACAATTTCAGATGACATGAACACAAAAACAGTGACCTAAATACAAGCAGTACCTTCCATAACAGAACAAATTACACTTTAGTCAGATGTTACATGTGCAAGCCCTCAAATTATTGTCTTATACACAAAATGAAGTATGTGGAGATTCTTTGCAGAAGTTGCAGAGGTTAAGAACTATGGAAGCTACTTCATGTGAAGACATTGTAGCTCAGGGACAAGTTGTGAGACTGATAAGGAAAATTGACTGGAGATTGAACCAGACCATGAAGACACTGGATGCCAATTCAAGGAACAACATGGCATGGAAGAGATCCTTTAATACGAACTACAGAAATTTCTTGGAGAGTGCACATAGACAATGTGATAGACCATCAATGAAAAGAAAAAAGAGATGTATCAGCAATGACTATGACTCCAGGGGAATGATCTACCTCATGATCAAATCCAACCACAGCTGCCTCTGCACATTGTGGATGAGACACTAGAGCTGACTCGACCTCTGCTGTGCCAATCCGATGCCCACTGAACCTCCCACCACAACATCCAGTTAGAGTCCACTCTAAGCAAATAAAATGCTTACTGACCATTGTAGACGGTGCCAAGTTGTGAGCAATAATCACACCTCCATGTTAACAGGCATTAGCATGAGAATTCGATCACAACACACCTAACATTAATGACATCATCAACTCGTCCAGTGAGCCAATAATAGCCATCTCCATCCCTGCCAACAGGATCAAGCAATCTTTGCTTCAGAAAGAGAGGACATGACTGAACAGCCTCACAGAGAAAAAGAAAGTTCATGTGGGCAGTGCATTGTTTGATAAGCCAACCCAAGTCCACAAACAGAGTTCAAAGTTGAGCTATCTGCTCATGCACTTCACCTGCCATAAGCCAAGTTTCATCCCAACTGTGATGAAAAGACACAAACCAAGATTCCTGGTGAAACCTTGACCAAATACCATGGCAACTTAAAGGCATAAAAGAAGGTGTAGGTGAACTACTGCCTGACCTGCGGCAGCCATCACCGCTAAAATAGAACCCCTTAAATGGTGCAAAATATGTTGTTTCGTAGCGTGCATGGTCTCCCTGAAGGGTTCTCATCATGCCAGGCCATGCTGCCTTCATACATAAATAGCCACTGCACTTGCCAGAAATCTCATGTCCATTTTCATCCACTATTGCTGGCTGCCAAAATAGGAGATGCGGTTAGTAATTTGGCAACTTGCCAGATGGAAAATGACAGAAAATGTAACACGTTAAAGTCAAGAAAGCTGAGACGGTAGTAAGAAGAACATCTGTAAATTGGTGCTCTCGCAGAAAAAGTGAAGCAACTGTTATTAACCTGAATGCATAAAATGACCATTGATATCACATAATTCTTCACCAGCATGCAAAATGGCTTATATCAATTGAAAAGTGATCATAAGAGAATTGCCTTTTACCTGGACACCAAAAAAGGGGAGAGTTGCAGAGCCGGGTTTAAGTGGCCAACCACCAGGCAGTGGTGTGATCTGGCAGGAAAATCATCATCCACTTCTTTTAGCAGGCATACACAAAGACTTACACAACAAGACCCAGAATGACAACTGGCCCTGGAACATTCTGTTGTTTGTGCCCAAAGCTTTCTAGTGGTGGATCTCACCGACAAACATTATTTCACCATATGTCTAAGGCATATACCATAAAGCCACCCGTCTCAGTTTGCCACCAGGTATCTGATATTGGGCATCGACCATCACCAACTACATCATAGTACCACCTGCTCCCAACAATGTGAAGATTTGTCAATGAGACATTAACTAGCTCATTGGGCTTGATCATACATTAATTTCAGCTGGATAAACTGAGAAGAGCATTACAATTTGACAGTTGCTTTCATTTGCGGACAATACTGCTTCGCACAAGCATAGCATAGACATGTATACAAGGTTATGGCTCCTTGTCAATACAAATTATTGCAGAACTGTAAGATCTTGCCAGTAGAGTTTGCATTGAACAGCCAAGTACAAATGCACATTCTGTTGAGAGATGAAAAGAGGAAGGTGGTGGTAATGGGTCTTACCTCCAAGCACTTGGATTGATTGGTTCTCCTACACTACCTAAGACTCGTAGTGACTTACGTGAATGCTGCTTTACAGGCTGTTCACAAAAATTGAATGGCATTTTGTCAGCTGGCTCCCACACGGAGAGAGAACTGCAAAGTGACCTCCCAAAACATCTGAGATATGCTTGTTCTGCCTTGTAAAGTATGATTTAGTTCAAAAAGACGCAGGTGAAGTTAAAAACCACAGACAGTGTGAATCCTTTCATATTAACATACCTCATCACCAGACCGCATGAGAGAGCGGATTGCAGTAGGGGCAGTGTAGAAGATGCTGACTTTGTACTTGTCAACTATCTCCCAGCAACGTCCTGCATCTGGATAGTTTGGCACCTGTCCACCCAATTTCCTTAATGTCGTGAGTACAAGAGAGGCTTTGCACTAACTACATAAAACAACTAGCTGAAAGAATTGATGGAAACATGTCAAGTCTGAGCAGCTTGGAAGGGATCATATGTGTGGACCCAACACTGCTACGTTGTGGATTATATCTCTCACCAGAATTGCATCTAATAGGTTCAAATTACCTTAGCTACTTGCCTTTGACATCACCACAGATGTTTCCAGGCTTGAGCATGAGAGAATCTCTAACCACCCTTCATGCAGTAGATATAAGAGTGAAATATTGGATGGAATTCTTTCTTTTGATGATACATAAACTAAGACATACCAGACTGGTAACAGCTGTAGTTTGTACCTAGACTATGCACAGCATATTGAAAACAGTATGATTCTCACCCCTTCAAAAACAACTACAGATGCACCATTGAGTAATGGGCCATATGTGAGGTAGCTGTGTCCTGTGATCCACCCACAGTCAGCTGTGCACCTGCACATTCATGAGTCTCTGTGTAAGCAACACGAATGGATTGGTTAAAGATATTTAGCAGCTAGTAAATTGCCAAGACAGGTGATAGAAAAAGTACCAATAAATGTCATTATCATGATAGTCAAATGCATATTTAAAGGTTGTAGCTGTATAGACCATGTAACCTCCTGTTGTGTGCAGTACACCCTGCCAAGATTTGTGACATAAGGGAGACACACAGAAAAGATTGTATGAATTCCAAGAGTTTCAATTAAGGTAAACTGGCCAGTAGTACAAAAGTGATCACCCAACATGCTGTATGATCTGTCAGTACATCAAGCTACTTTCTCTTTCAATTCACGTGTTTGAGTTCTCATGGGAAATAGTACTCATCCCTGATCACATAAAATCCTTCCACTCTGGAATAACGCATGGACCAGGGATGCAATGTGGAGCAGGACGATTCCAACCAATTGTGACTGGAAAAAGAGAACTGAGTAGTTGTGGCATCTTTCATAGCATGACAGATAGAACTACAGGTTCATCTAACCTAGTCATGAAAGCATTAAACTTCACCCTTTTTCATCAGAAAATGCAGTCTCAAAAGTTCAGTTGGAACATACTTTTGGCTTCCCAGTGCTCCCACTGGTATAAAGCAGGAAAAGAGTGTCTTCTGCATCCACCCATTCCACTGCACAATCCTTTGGATACTTTGGGACCACATCCTGCAACATTCATTTCAGTCTTTATAAGAACACCTCACAATAATGGTTGTGTGAGAGGCATACACTGTTCTAAAGAGGTTCATGACATAGACATTGATGTTCGGAAACAAACCACAAAAGAAACAAACAGATGTACTTGTGATAATTTCAGCAAAATGGTTCAATCAGCAGTTACACAGAATTCTGCACTAATGTGACTATCTGATGAAAGGGCACCCACACAGAGGATGAGATCTCTCTGATCTAAGAATCCAAAAATGCAACAATTGCTAAAACATAGATTCAAAGATATGAACTTGAAAACACAACTCATCACACAGACAAACCCAAAAAACTTGGTGAGACTAGATGCTATTCCAGAGAGTAACCTGCCACCAGATATCTCGGCCTTTCTGCCAGGCTGTGTCTTCCCTCTGGATTGCTGAGTCATTTGCATATGTCAAACATGTACCTGAGCATCACAGACATTAATGCTCATGTGGCCCCATTTCAATTTTTCTAAATCTTAATGTGTCTGCATTTGTGCAGTAATGATGTTTCTAAGGACAATTCTGGAACCCATCCTTGTGGATGGTTAGACAACATGGTTAGAAAGCACTCCAACAAAAATGGGAGACTATTGATAAAGGTGATGGAGGTGCTGGTGACAGCTGTACTCTTTTAAACAATTACATTTGAGAAGTTATTTGCAGAATGGTGTGTTGGAAAAAGGGCATACCAACTGCAAATCCTTCACTAAGCACACATTCCAAGGCCTCATCGACAATTTCCTTCAGTTTGATAACTTTTGCACCTCGACGGACACCACTGGTTGTCAGCACGATATTGGGCCGGCAGTCCAAGATTCGCTGTGATAGTGCCTCTGCAGAAAATCCACCAAAGACTACCTGCTCACAAAAATGACAACCTTATAAGAATGCAACAGGTACCTAACCATGAACACAATCTGATCCAGGATACAGAAAATTGTCCATGATACTTCCAGAAGCCATACCACCCTTTACCCTTAAAATGTTGGCCAACAAAGAGTGGGTTATATTTCTATGCTGGAAGCAACAATGACCCACAACAAGGGAGCACAATCTTACTGAGTGAACAGCTCCAATACGTGCACAAGCAAGCATAGCAATGGGCAGTTCAACAAGCATAGGCATGTATATAGCCACTGCGTCACCCTTTTTCACCCCCTGATCTCGCAAGTAATTTGCAAGCTGCAAAAAAATTCAATGAGGCATGTAAGGTCTGTGGATCCTAATTACACTATAGTGCTTCCTACATAAGCCATACATATCAAGGTCACAATCTGACAATCAATCTTAAGCACACAGAGATATAAGAATGCAGGAAAAAAGTAGGCTGTGATCACTGTGTCCTGGTATGTGAACTAGATGAAATATGAATCAACTTACCCTGCTAGTTTACAGCTCAAAAGTAACACATGTGAATACCTGGCAAACCCGCTCCAAAAGCTGTGTGTAGGTAAGCTTATCATCAACTCCAGGATCGTTGCCCTCCCAGAAGAATGCAATTTTGTCACCCAAGCCTGCTTTCACATGCCTGTCTAATGCATTGTAGCAAATGTTGGTTTGTCCACCCTTGAACCACTGCAACATAGCCATACCATGCTTTTTTAGAAATCTGTCAGCATAACAGGGCAATGGATTGGGTCTGTAAGTGGGTCTCAAATTGTTTTACACCATCAACATTGACTATTCCAGTAGAATGTAGCAAAACATTCCACCAAACGGGCATCCAAAACTGATATTATGCATGGACCTATGCCATGTCTTACTAGATGTGTACCTCAATAGCAACTCGTCCCTTGCGAACATCAATGTTCTCAGAATGCATTTTCCCATCTTCAGTTTCCCATTTGGTCTTCCAGTAGAAACTTGAGGCTATATCTGCCCAGAAACCATCAGGATCTTCTACAGACCTGCGATACATTGCCTCATACTGCACATTGCAATCCACTCATGTTAGTTAACCATGTGACACAGCTTGCTCCAAAAGATACTGCTTTATAAGCCTCTTGACTGCATTAGTTGCTGTCACCCCATTTCAAACCAGAGAAATAAGTATCAAAATTGAACTTCAAAGATGCCAGAAATACACAGCCACATTCTGAATGTGTGGATTGGGAGCAAATCAGATCTGTGATGTTGAAGGTTGTGAATTCCACAACAGAAAAGGTCTCAGGAGAAGATCCAAGTCAAGGGAAGGGAAGGTCTGGAAAATTCAGCATAGCCAAGAAGTCCTGGACTATGATCCTGCAGGAACAATTTGTACTGGGTTGTCTCTAGGT
>Ga0209208_10008580_pt1 | contig 13598 bp, 10 predicted proteins | sample S1TSphfallax_3_FD_187694 | JGI IMG/M metagenome (GOLD analysis project Ga0209208, IMG submission 187694) | Host-associated microbial communities from peat moss isolated from Minnesota, USA - S1T2_Fd - Sphagnum fallax MG (SPAdes) (version 2) | ecosystem: Host-associated > Plants > Peat moss >...
CATTGTCATGTTTACCTTCAAATTGTTGTTTTCAAGATTTCTCTGCAGTTTCAGAGATTTTTGTCTGAAATTGTTTAGGCTTTGTTTATGCTCATGTTTGATGAAAATAGTATATGACTAGTATATACAATAGCTGAACAAGCATCTGGACTTAATTCCGATTTCTTGTAACTTTGTGTATGTACTTTTGAGTTCTTTGAGACTTAAGTTCATACTTATAAACCTTAGCAGATGACTGAGAGTAGCAATCATCTCTTCAAGCAATATAGCTCTCAAGGACAGTTGTAGATTCCCCCACCCCCCACCCCAACTGTAGTGGGACCTTGGAAAGTCTCTGATATCTGGTGATAATATACCAGGAAGGTAGTGCAATGAAAAGCAAATTGTCATGAAGCCTTTCAGAAGCAAACACATGTTGGAGGTTTCAGATTGGAAGATTCAACGCATAGATGTCTGCCATATGGGCTAGTCCAGCAAAAATGTTACAGATCATGTTTAAGGGAGGTGGAATGGAAAACACTCATGAGCATAATAATTCATGACTTGCTGCCCAGGTGACTTGAGAGCTGAATCCTCTGTTGGACACTTTGAATTTCCTATCCCAATAGCATCATCTCTTTTCTCCATTGTGTCATTAGTTTCAGAAGGAGTCTGAAGAGAATGACACATGCAGAAGAGTTTCTAATTTTGAGTTAGCCAGTGGTACCAACATTTCTAAACATGAGATTGCTGGAAGCTGGCTGGCAATCAACCATCATATCTCAAGCAGGAATAAATTTGAAGATGACACCCCCACTGACACAGTTCTTTCAAGAAGAACATAACAGACTGTGGTGAGTCTCGGAGACACCAACCACAATGAGCAGCCTAACCCTTAGGTCTTTGGGTAATCTCTGTCACCTCTGTGTTTGTTATGTCTTGTAGCTCCATGGTCACTCTTGGTGACTGCTTTTGCACCCCTGAACCTATACCAAGCTGATAGTTTGTTCCCTGCAGTCTTCAAGGGTCCTGAAGCACTATGACGCCGGAAAGAATCTGAAAGCTCCTGCATGTATTTGCCTGAGCCTGCGAACACAGCGGAGGCAGAGAGAGGCCACCCATGCTCAACATTGCGGAGATTGAGAGGCCCTGAGTCAGAATCAATACTAATAAATGAAGTGTCAGGCAAAAAACGTGACCTTGGGTCAAAGGAGACCCCATTTTGGTTCTGTGCTGAGTCTTCTAGGGGACTGGCACCACTAGTATCCGAGACAACAGACACGAGTTTGAGAGCTTGGACAACTTCCCCCATGAATGGCCGATTTGATGCTTCAGGTTGCACACACCTCAAAGCTATGGCAGCAACCTTTGTGAAACTGTCCAATGGAAAATTGTGCTTGAGGTCAGGATCTACAAGAATATACAGCCCTTCATTGCTTGTGAGCAGTGGTCGTGCCCATGTAACCAGATGCTCTTCACCAGGTGGTTGAGTCATGTCCACAGGCTTCCTCCCAGAAAGAAGTTCAAGCAACACAACCCCATAGCTGTATACATCACTCTTCACTAGCAGATGACCTGTCATTGCATATTCTGGTGCCACATACCTACACAACACAACAATCAAACCAGGCATTAAGACACAGCCAATATAATGCAAACACTTGCACATCATCCAAACATCTTGCACCTGGTTCAACCAGACCAAAACACAAATTGAGACTAAGTATTTGCGTCTATAATAAATACTTCTGCATGATCAGACCACATGTTTTGCTAATGACAAAGAGAGAAGAGGAACAAATGGCTCACCCAAAAGTTCCCATTACTCGAGTTGAGATGGGCTGGCTATTTCCTATGTCACCAGCTGATTTTGCCAACCCGAAGTCAGACACTTTGGGTGTGAAGTCATACTCAAGCAAAATGTTGCTGGCTTTGAAGTCACGGTGAATCACTCTTGGATTTGAATCCTCATGCAAGTAGGCCAGTCCTCGTGCTGAGCCCAGTGCAATTTTCACCCGTGCTTCCCAGTCCAGGGGCTGGTCCGGGCCTGTTCAACAGTCACATCAATCTTGACCACAGTCAACCCCTTTGACTCATCTAAAACCATCTAAAACAGGGAACTTGCATCTGTACTGAGTGCTGAGAGTGTTCTTGTAAAACACAAACTTGCATTTTAGCAAGTCATAATGAAGCTGTTGTCAAGTTAGACCTAGTGTATATATCCCCAACTCCAGCTTGAAGGATTGTAGCATAAGGACTCTGAAGCTGCAGAAGACAGCTTTGAGTCATGCAACACTATCCTAGAATCAGACATTTCAATCCTTGGAACAGCGGACACAAGTCTTGGAGATTTCCACACAAACTTAGACATTTCAACCCATTGCCTGCACAGTCAATTTAGGTGAGACTTTAAGAAAAATTGTTGCTTAATGTTAGGTGATTTGGATTCGAACAAACCATGCAAGTGTGACTCCACGCTGCCATTGGGAATAAACTCATAGACTAAGCAACGCTCAGGATCCTCTGTGCAGATACCAATCAGCTTCACAAGGTTGCGGTGGTGCAACCTACTCAGCATCTCTACCTCAGCAACAAACTCACGGCCTCCTTGTTGATTATCCCGAGTCAACACTTTGACAGCTACAAGCACACCATTATCTAGCACACCTTGATAAACCCTTCCAAACCCTCCCTCTCCCACCACATTCTCAGGGTTAAAATTCTCAGTTGCTCTGTTCAGCTCTGCAAGGGAGAATGTCTTGACAGTTCCTGCGTATGATGGCATGCTTGATCCAAATGACACTGATGTTGAGCTGTTAATGCTGCCTGACAACATAGAACCTCCAGCTGCACAGATATGAAATTTGTCATGGTACACAGGCACTGATCCCCATCAATATGACTAACAGAAGGGGAGCACAGTGCTATGATCATGTGAATGAAGGCCAATTCAATGCCATTCTAGAATCTGGAATGCAGCAATTCACCCAATGCAGCATACCTGATAAGGCAGAACGTTGAGTAGTTGACCGTTGAGTAGTAGAAGCAGCAAGGACAGGTTCGATTGCTGCAGGAGACCCTCTCCAGCGCAGCACCATAAAGCATAGGACCCCAACACAAATCACTGCAGCCATGACAGATGCCAAGACAATAATGACAATTTTATAACTTACTCTGTGAACCCTTTTCTCTATGAGAACTCCAATTGGATGCTCAGCAGCCTCTCCAGCTCCCTGTTGAGGGGCACTGCTGCCATAAAGAGGAGCTTGAGATGGTGGTGATGGAGGAAGACCTACATTAAGGTGCACACAACAAACACATGAACTTCCAGTAAGAAGTTGCAAAGAAGTGGCCAACTGAGATTGCTAAGCAAGTCAAGCCACCAAAGTCTATTTCTGTACAATGACAAGTATTCACAGAATGAAGTCCCTTGCACTTTTGACTTGGACATCCCAATCCACTGTTCAGGTCTTAAGCAAAGTTAAACCTTGTGACATACCTGGGTAAGTAACAGATATGACTGAGTAGTTTCCAAAGAGAGTGTCATTTAATAACACTTGATGGTTCCAGAACCGAGAGGAAAGAAGGTCTGCAGTAGTATTATCAAATGCTGGAACCAGAGGGACAAAATCTGCATTGACATTGGTCTCTTCCTGGTTCCCCTCAACAGAATCTGCTCCTACAATCCGAACCTGGCTTGGTAGGAGAAAGAGGCCAACTGCAAGCTCCTCAGCCAACTCAGAGACAAGTGGAAAAAGTGTTTCAAGATTGATCCCTAATTGCAGTTCTACTTGCATTGGTATGACGCATCCACATGGTGAGCCTGGTACAGAGTACGTGTAGCCAGAGGGACATGGCAAAGTACATTCTGCAAAAGATAAAAGCACAACTCTGTTACCAGGATCCTCTTTCAATGAAGAGTAGTAGTGCCTATCAAAAAATGTGTGGACTGAAAGCAGGGTGCAGAGAACCTCCAGACAAGAACTAGAAGTTGTGTATCCAGAATTGCTTAAGAGTGTGGGGATAAAATTGTAGCATTCTTGACAGCACATTTGCTCCAGTCAGTTCCAAGGCCAGAGTTGATCCCTTTAGGAAGAAAAGCACTCTGCACTGACAGGCTCTTGTTCAGTTAGCTGCAGTGCTAGCCAACACAGGACTGCACTTATTCCATGTTTTTTTTTCCTGTGGAAATATTGGATGTCCAGAAACTGTACCTCGTGAGTTATTTGAAGTTGGAGGAAAGACCGTAGGTACTGGAGGTGGAGCTGCTGATCATAACCAACCACACAGACCAGTTCACAAAAATGATCAATATCAGAATCAAGGAAAGAGGATAAACAGAAAATTCAATGATGCGGAAGAACCCTGACCTGCATGCAGGTGATGATGATGCCCTCGTATGCGTGGAGCAGGAGCCGGGGCTGTGGCTCTTGGTATATGAGTAGGTGCTGGGGCAGCAACTCTTGGTGCAGCAACAGGTGCTGGGGATGTGGGTCTTGCTGCATGAATAGGATTGGACTGGTTGTGATCATGATGTGTCATTGAAAATGGAGCTGATGAAGAACGTCCTTGCTGCCTCTCCCATGGCAGAGTTGCTCCTGGTGCTGGAAGTGGTGTAGCTGCAGGGAAATCAAGTGAAGCATAAGATATTGACCTGTGATATAAGAATAGTGGTGATCATGGTGCTGTTGGAAGACAATGGAGAGGCATACCATGGTCAAGACTTCCAAGAAGAATGGTTGCCAGTATCACACCCTGAAGAAACCCTGCAAATGTGTGGGCATTGCTGTACATGATGTCCCTCACTGGTCTTTGCCTCCTCTGTTTCTGCACAATCCTCTTACTTCCACCCAGCTGTGCTCCATTTGCACATGAGCTTTGCTCATTGGAGGCATTTGAAAAGTGAAAGATCATTCACCAGCCTCCCATTGCCTAACTTTTCTCATTCCTACTTGACCATCATCTGACATCCTTTCAGCTTCTTTGCACAGAATAGCTTCAATCTCAGTGTGCATTTCCACCATGGTTCAACTTCACATAACACATACATGTGGAAGCATTTAAGAATCCTCCCTGCTTGTTGGCAATGATAATTCCTGCAGCCCAGCATGTTGGAGGCCCCCAAACGAATGAAAGCAGATCATCGCTGCAGAGTGACAAAGCTGTATTGTGTGACCTGCTTGCTTCCCATCCTACTCACTTGTTCCCCTATTCAATCATTGCTTTAACTATGTGCTAATTGCTCCACATCCCAGAGAACTACCCAGTCTTCACCATCACCAAATCCTCTACATCTCTGCAGTACCTGCAGCAGCAGCCTTTCCCCACTTTTGCAGTGCTCTTCACAAGTGATAAGGAAACAATATATCTGCTCATCGATCTCCACACCATTTGATTTGATTGCTTCTAGTTGAACAGTGGAGCTAGGTCAAATCTAGGAGAGAGAAGCTCCATGCATGGCATGATGCAAGCAGATTTGTATACAAATCTGCTTGCATCATGCCATCCACACCCAGAGTGCAAAGGGGAAGGCAAGGGTTTAGCAGCAGCTCTCAAGGTGACATTGAATTCAGCAATTATCAGTTCCACTCTGTCAGTGCTTTTAATCAATAGGAGGACGGGCATGCCCTGGGGAACCAATCACATTGCACAGAGGGAAGGAAAACAGCGCAGCTGGAACGTGGAAGTTTGTCATTGACACATCCCTACACCGGCCAGACGATTCCTCCTCCTTTTCATAGGCTTCAGGTTCAGTAGTTACAAAGAGAAGAAGACCGACCTTTACTGCGGCGGCGGGTTGCAGTTCCTGCTGCTGCGTTGTTGCCGCCAAAGCCGTTCCGATTCTTCACGGCTTAGACAGCGGCCAGTGATGTCTCTGGAGGCTATGGCAAAGGAATTCCGCGAGTCCTGTATGATAACAACACACATGTGGCACAGAGAGAACTTCAGAAACATGTGTGCAGCAGAGCTTAGAACTGATTGAAAACGGATCATACGACCAAGCGCCGACACAGATGGACGAGCATTTCCTGCAGTTCCAAGAAGAGAGAGGCCATCTCAAATATACAAAAGAAACTTGGCCGCCGAAAACAAGCTCCTACTTCTTCACGATGCACGCCGCACTACAATGCTTGCGCATTACTACAATACTACGTACAGATACTGCTGCAGAGATAGTCGTAGCGACAGCTGACTATAGCCATAACCGCAGCCGCCGGACGCCAGCGAAAAGCTCAGCCAGACATGACAGAGCACGAACTACTCCTGGCACACAACTCTCTCTCTCTCTCTCTCTCTCTCTCTCTCTCTCTCTCTCTCTCTGTGAAACCCCTGCATTGCAAATCTATGAGCTTCTCCTGAAAGCCGTACCAGCTAGGGAAGAGCAGAAGCAGACTCGCCTCAGTGGGAGAGCTGCACCAGCAGAAACAACGCTACGCCCTTCTTCCTTCCTGATCTGCGTTTCATTCCAGCTGTTCCACCTCTAATCCATGGACCACCGCAAAGGCCCCGCTGCACCAACACCGATACAGCAACAATAAAAACAACAACAACAACTTCTCCGGCGCCCTCAACTCCATGTTTGCGCAGCTGCTTCATCTCCCACGGCGGTAAGTATCACCATCTCCGATGCAGCAGATTGTGAAGAAGAAGAAGAAGAAGCTGGCTCGAACGTCACAGGAAAAAAGAATGAAAAGAGAGACAGAGACAGAGAGAGACAGAAGAGAAGCTCTGAAGGTAGTTCAGTGTTTGTGTGATGAGAAAAAAAACAGGAAAAACAAAAAAGAGCTCTTGCAGCAAGCAACTCGGAGAGACAAGGCACCAAAAACACCGGTCGCGGAGCAAACTCACAGAGGGACTACTACTGTAGCGCAAGCAGACCAAACCAGTCCGGGCCGGACCAGACCAGAGCTGACCTGACCCGACCTGACCGGACTAGACTCTGATGAGGAAGGAGAGGGAAGCCTCGTACTCATAACTAGTAACTACCCCAACTGCGGCGACAGACATGGCCCGGCAATCCCGAACAAATTTTTTTCAATTAAGGAAAATCCATATCTTCTTTTGTTATTAATCTCCATAGCTAGCAGTTTTTTTTAAATTTTTTTTTAAAAATTAATTATTTTATTTTATTTTAATTATATAGTTACATATTTTATATTTTAATTTAATTTTAAAAAATTGCCAATTTTGTGATGAGGGTTTTGTTTTTCTGAATTTTGTCAAGTAGGTGGTCTGGTGATCATCCATCAGAGGCATGAGCCAAAGTTGGCCACAGTTCTGGCCACTTCAGTTGCAGGAGCTCACTGTCTAAATCTGGCGACTTGTAATTTTTTTTCCCTTTTTTCCCCTCAGAATCTGGCGATTTTCATGTTTTTTTTTTCAAAAAAACCTGGAATTTTTCATACTGGATTTGTATTTTAATTTTTTTGGCCTTCATATGGTGAAAATTCAACCAAGCCAGAAAATAAATAAATAAATAAACGCTGTTTGTGATGTTCCCATACTGGTGAAGGTCATCCCGAGGAGATTTAGCTACAATTGGCTATAGACTAGCTAGGAAAATAGAAATTTTATTAAAATCCTTTCATATCCTGGCTACTTGCTTGAACAATGTATAGAAACATGGTGATTTTTTTAGGAAAAAATTTATCAATTTTTTGTGATGTTTTTAGAAAATGAAATATTTGAAAAGAAAATCACCAAATCATAAGACTTCGCCACCAAAAAAAAAAACTGAGATTCTGAATCTTCATATCAAAAAACAATTTGGTGCGAAATTTTGCCAAAATGCGAAAAATAAAAAATAAGAAGGTAATGTTTTGTCACAATATTCCCTCTCTTTTTTCTTTTTTTCTAAATCAACATTTTTTAGAAAAAACTCACCACATTCGGACTCTGATTTTAATTTGGTAGCATTTTTTTAAATAGGTCTTTTTACTATTTAGACAGCTTCTAAAAACTGTATTGCCATTTAATGTTAAATCCCTCTTGGAATGCTAGCCAATGATGCAAAATCAGAAAATTGAAAAATAAATCATTATGAGTTCTATAGCAACCATTTTTTTTGAGTGGCTATATATAGCCAGAAATAAATTTAAAAATCAAAAGGGCTAAAAAAATTCTCAAGTATTTTCTTGAAAATTTTCATAGCCATAATCCAACCAAAATTTGAGAAAAATCATCAGATTTAACATACATGGTTCAAGTAGGTAGCCAGAAATATAGAACAATTGTTTTTAAAAGTTTTGTTTTCATATATTTAGCTTGTAGCTAAATTTGGCTACATCTTCCTATGGATGATTACCACTTTGGCTATATCACAAAGTTGACCCAATTGAATCCTACTAGCAAGTTTAAGAAGACTAACTGGTGGGGTCTAATAACTGGTGGGTCATGCAGTCCCACAGAGCAGTTATTAGTTTGTCTTTCAACTACCATCCTTTTTATTTATTTATTTATAAATAAAATAAAATAAAATATTTTTATTTTTTATTTTATATATTATTTCTATAATATATTTAGAATATATAATTTAAAAACCGTGTATCTAAGCTATAGATACCTTACCCTCAGGTCAGTTTCGTCATTAAACCATTTTAAATCCTCAAAATAGTGAAACTAATTTTGGTGAAAATATGAAGTTAACATGTTGAAAATCATCATAATTATCATAAGTTACACCCTAAATAATTTTCATTACTCATGTGACAATATAATATCATAGTAGATTTAGGAAAATAGAATTTTTTTTTAAAAAAATTAAAATTATTTTTGTGAAAAAAATAATTATTGGTTTTGTCAATGTGGCAGATTGGTAACTTTTTAGTAGAGACAAAGTAAGCCAAATCACAACCCTCACCTGCCAAAAGAAAACAACAAAACCACAAAAACAAGGGGTTTCAGTTAGATAGGGTGAACTGGCACCTCCAAAGGATGTTTTCACCCTAATGCCTTTGGCTCAGACATTACCTTAAACACTTATATTGTAGTATTTAGCTTGATTTGGCAAAAATGTGCTTAATGATTAATATTAATTTTTGTCACTTACATTTGGCATTAAAATTCATATTGTTTCATAATTTAGGGTTATATTAAAATTAGGAAGCTAGTGCTCTTGAGAGTTTCTTTTAGATTTTTGACATGGCAGGCAAGTAATTTTCAAGAAAATTGGCAATTAAGAAAAAAAGTTAATTAGTGCCTAACCAGCCTATGTACACAGTATGATATGTAAGTAGCTGAAGGATAATTTGTGAGTTTAAAGGTGCAGCATTCACACCTAATATTAAGTCAGTGTTAAGTGAAAATCTAGGTGGCATCTTAGGTGGCACCCAATGATAAATGGGTGATTTGTTTAATGTTAAATGAATGTTAACTTAAAATAAAACCTAAATAGGTTTTATTTTGGTAAATAGGTTTAGGTCCTAAATGTCTAACTTGGTGTTAGGGGACTTAATACTAGAGTCCTTAACACACCAAGTGCGAATGCACCTTAACTCTAGGAACATAAAGAACTAACTCTGGATCATGATGTCCTTGGTCTCTCTTTTGGGACACTTTCTTTCTCTTGTTTTGTGACCCCTCTCTCTCTCCCCCCCTTCTTTCTTGGAATAAAGTTTCGAGGGGAAGGCACAATAGAAGAAAGCACGTGTGGTTTTCAGTTCACAAAGATTCAGAGCCTTGTCTGTCTCTGCACACGGACTGAAAGGAAAAGAAAAAGAAAAAGGTGGGTGGCTGGGAGGGTGGGGGCGGAGGGTTTAAACTTAGCGAGCAAAGTAAAAAGACTTGACAAGCTCTGTGCGTGTGTCCTGCTGCAACTTCTGCTGCTCTTGTTGTTGTTGTTGGGGCCCAGCTAATTGCAACAAAATGGCACCAGATGGCTCTCATTAATTCACTTCAAATGGGGTGGGGGGATGGCGCTGCAAGCAAAGGGTGGGTTGTTGGCGGGGGGGGGAGGGGTGGGCGAGGTTATTTATGAAAGTCATCACTGCCGCTCTGGAATTTTGGAACTATGGGTACTCGCAAAAAGAAACATAATATTGAGATGATTTTTATTTTTATTTTTTGTCTCCCTCTCTGTCCACGTGAACTTGCTAGATTCAAATTTCTACATTTTCCAACTTACATAGCGTAGAACGGCCGGTGAGCGAACCTTTCAGAAGTCAGACTCCAGGTGTTTAATAATCATGATGGGGTTTTTTTTTCTCATGACCTTCAAAGAGATTACGTACACCTTGAGCCACAGCACTAGTACGTCTTTACAACACTCAATTCTGAGTTAGAATGAGAAAGTTATGACCTCCAAAGTGAAAGGGGGGTCTTGTTGTTTGAAAAACATTGGATAGGACACATAAGACTCTTATGTTCATGCAATTTACACCTTGTGAACAAACACTTAAAATTTTATGGAAGAACATCATTCCTCCTATAACCACCAGGAGAATAATAATTTAATTCAGTTTGGTCTATTTTTTTATTACCATTCAAAAAAAATTTAACTTTGTAGTAAGACCAAATATTTGCAATTGTAACAGCACAATCATGGGAGTCTTTAGGATTTTGAAATTACTAATTTCTTGAACAGCAATCTATTACCTAAGATCAACAACCCTTGCAATGCCACATGGGAGCAATATGCCCTTCCCTCCTAGGATTTGAAATCAGAACATTGTGGCGATGGCCATTGTAATTCTCTCCAGGTCTCCCCAAGTTTCTCTTTCAATGTCTCTCATTTTCCCTCACTATGTTTCTACCTTGAATGTGTAATAGGCGACAAATGCCATTGTGTCACACTCTTCCTTCTCTTACTATCTTTCTATTTCCGTGGCTCCTACAAAATGGTGTGAAGCACCATTGCATCAAGCTCCTAGGCTTTCTTATTGGTTTTCTTCATGTTTGTTACATGAAAGGGCCAAACACCATTGCGTCAAGCTCCTAGCTAAGATTTCTTATTGTTTGCCTCTTGTTTTGCTACAAGAAAGCATCAATGCCATTCTTTTTGTTTTTCTCTAGCTTCATTTCTTTGTCTTTGTTTTTTCTCATTTTCTTTCCACCTCTTTGTCTTTCTCTCCATTTCTTTCCCACTTTCTATCTCTCTATGTCTTTATGTTTGTCTACGTTTTTTTAATCTTTTTCTATCTCTCTTAATTTCACAGTTTCAAACAAGTCCAGATGTCAATGCTCACATCTACCATCATCGCAGGTTGGCACTCCAACGGCCACCATTCACATATGCCATCACCATAAGTTGGCGTTTCAAAAGCCATTGCTCACATTTCCCATCGTTGTAAGTTGGTGTTCCAAAAGTTGATGTTCACTTCGCCATCTGCAAAATGCAACCTACAAGACCAATTGAAGTGGGAAAGCCTAAGTCTAGCTTTCCAAGCTCGCTTTGATTTGTTTAGGACTCAACATATTTCTTTTTTTTGGACTCACCTCTATCATTTCTTTCTTCTTTGGACTTCTTTTAACATTTTTAAAAAAAAAATTTAATGTGTTCACTACAAGAAAACGTGACTTTTCTAAAGGCCACCTTGATTGAAATGTTCACATTGACCCAAAGGTATGTCCATTTTGACTAAAATTTGGGGCATGAAAAACACATGTTACATTTGACTAGTACATTTGATTAAAATGACATTTTTGACTAAGTGTCGAGTCGAAAATATGTTCAAAATAGACAAAGGTCCATCAAAATGACCATGGCTTCATCAAATTGGTCATATTGAATGGATAGGGTTTAGTGAAATTGACCATCCCGATTTGACCCTTAGTCAAATGAACCATTCTCATTTGATGACTTAGCCTACTTGTTAAGCTTAAGCTACATACATAACCTAGCATAACTAGTAGGTTAAACTAAGCTTAGATTACCTCTATAGTCTAGCATAATTAATAGGCTAGTAGGTTATTTGTTAAATAATACCTAATTAGTAGTTTAATTAGGTAGCCTAGCCTAAACCTATCTAATAGGTTATCTAAAATGTAACCTAGGACTACTAAGTAGTTTATAACTAGGTTGTGTAAACCTTTTAAATAGGTATCTTAGTTGACCTAAGCTTACTATAGGTAAATAAAATAGGCCACCTAGGCCTAGTAGATAGGTAGCTTATCCTACTAGTTAAGTAAGTAATTTAGGCCACCTAGGTTTACTAGGTATAAAGTAGCTTAACCTAGGCTATCAAACTTTACTTAGTAGCTACATACATAACATAGGGCATTTAAGCCTACAAGGTAAGTAGTTTAACCTAGGCCATTTAAACCTATTAGGTACATATGTAACCTAGCTTAGGTTAGGCCACCTAGGCCTACATGGTAAATAACCCAACCTAGGCCCATTAAATATGTATGTAGCCTAACCTAAGATATTTAAGCCTATTAGGTAGTTATGTAACATAACTTAAATAGCTTATGTTAGTTTAATTTAGGCTTATTAGGTAGGTACATTGTAGCCTAACCTAGGTAAATACATAGTTTAGGTAGCCTAGGTTAACCTAACCTAGGTCTACTAAATAGGTAGGTAGCTTAAATAGGTTACTTAGGTAGGTAGATAACTTAGGTAGCTTAGGTTAGCCTAACTTAAGCTACCTAGGCCATTTAGGCCTACTAAATAGGTATGTAATTAACCTAGGATAGGCCATTAGGTAGGTAGCCTAGCTTAGTATTAGGTAGGTAGTTTGACCCTATACCTATTTAATAGGCTAAGCTACCTACCTAGTATGCCTAAACTATATCTATCAATTATAAGCTAGTACATACCTACATAGTTGATTAAATAGCATGGGCATAGGTAGGTATAAACATAGATTTAGTAGGTACTTATAAAGTTTAATATACTATAACCTACGTGTTACCAAAATACATGCATTTATTAATAGGTATCTCCTATTTACCTAGGTTAACACATTTATAGTTTACCTATTTATGTAAATAATGTAAAAGAATTCAAGTTCATTTAATGCAATGTGTTGAAAAAAATTTCATGAAAGTTGATTACAATATGTTAGTCCAAAATCATGTTTATTACAATACTTTGTCAAAAAACTCAACTTATGGGGTGGCAGTGCAATGCTTAAGGACTTGACTCCTCAATGTGGAGGTGAGGAGTTTAAGTCCCCACACTTGCAACCTAGGCTATCTTGGCTACTTAGGTTATCTAATTAAGTAACCTAGCTTTCAAAGCCTACTAAACCACCTAGCTTAAACTATTTGGCCTAGCTTAGGGGGCTTGGCCTAACCTAAGTGGCTTGGTTTAATCTAGGTGATTAAACTAGGTGGCCTAGCCTAGGACATAGGGTTGGTAGGTAAATTAATAAATAAGAATTGGCATTAATTATTAAGTTTATTAATTAGATGGGTAAATAGGTTAAGGTAGGGTGGAGTAGGGTAATTAGTTAATTAATTAATATTTTCATATTTAATTTAAAATAAGATAATTTAAATAATATATATTTGGTTGTTGCCCAAATTATATTATTGTCACTGTGTTCAATAAAAAAACATAGTAAAAAAAGCCTAGTAAAAAAGACCAAGCAAAAAAACCCAATCAAAATGATAAGTCCGAATTGACATGTCCAAAATGGCACTTTGGTCAATTTGGACGTGGGGGAAAAAAACTACAT